>Ga0247842_10000067_pt1 | contig 224549 bp, 191 predicted proteins | sample LaCruzMarch2015__3_FD_192411 | JGI IMG/M metagenome (GOLD analysis project Ga0247842, IMG submission 192411) | Freshwater microbial communities from meromictic Lake La Cruz, Castile-La Mancha, Spain - LaCruzMarch2015_19m | ecosystem: Environmental > Aquatic > Freshwater > Lake | place: Spain...
GTATTGGCGGCTAATGTAACCGAGTCACCTTGACAGAAGGTTGTACTTCCCGATGGGGTGATGTTAGCGCTTGGATTGGTATTAACGGTAACGGTAGTTGATGATGAAATGGCGAAGCAGCCAGCAGAATTTACGATTCTTACTGAATAACTTCCACCTGCTTTTGCAATGTAGCTACGACCTGTAGCTCCAGAAATAGCATTACCATTCAATCTCCACTGATAAGTATATCCACCTACATTTGGTGCACTTAACACCACACTATCACCTTGACAGAAGGTTGTACTTCCCGATGGGGTAACAGTTGCTGTTGGTGCTGCATACACAGTTACGGTAATGGGATTTGATGTGGCCGGGTTATTGGTCGGACAAGTACCATTTGAAGTTATCCTGCATCTTATCTGATTTCCATCCGTAAGGAGAGAGTCAGCATAGGTTGAAGAATTTGCTCCAGAGATGTTGCTGCTGTTTTTCAACCACTGATAGCTCGGTGATGAACCAGGATAATTGCATGTGGCGGAAAAAGTAACCAATGATCCGTAGCAAAAGGTATCATTACCAGCGGTGATGCTGATGTTTGATGATACGCTTGTTGTTCCGGTTGTAGTAATGGTTATACTATCAGTATTTGAACCACCCGTTGCCCAGTTTACAATAACGATGTATTGTGTTGTTGCGGTCGGACTTGGAGTAATATAGCTTGTGGCAGAACCACTTGCTATTACTGTAGAACCAATTTTCCAGGTGTAATAATTTGCTGGCCCTACTGGATTGGCCGTCAGAGTAACCTGACTCCCAGAGCAAACTGGGTTTGAACTTGCACTTACTGTGACTGAATACGCATTAGCGGCAATCACATTTGTTATGACTAATAAGGCCATAACCATAATTTTCAATAAATTTTTCATGGTATTAAATTTAGCTTTTTTGTTAACAAAGTTGTTTAGAAAATTTTATATAATAAGAAATCCTTTGTGGGTAACGGCGATTAGTAATTTCCGTTGTGGTGTGATGAAGAAAATATTTTTATTAGAATAATTTTTTACTAATAGAAAATATTTCACCCTTTATAGCGAGTTTATATGAGACGCCGAGAAAACTAGAAATTTTGTGAAAGTTTTCTAACGTCAAATATATAGTTGTTACCACGACAATTCCTCATTTGCATTTCGGACTTGTTCGGGGAACAACTAAATTTTTTGTCTTTTTATTTATGTTAATGAACACTTTTTGTGTGCTATCTCTTTGATGAAAAATAGCACATTATACGTATAATTATTTGGCGTTAAATGTCAAGCTATTGTGCAAGAATATATGATTGGAAAGGGAAATGAAAAAACAGGTAAGAATTGGTATCCTACCTGTTTTTGAAATATTTTAGAAATCAGTATATTGGATCAGATATATTAGTTGAAAAATCATTTTTCAAAGGTTCTCTTGAGCATCACCATCACTCGTCTTCTTAGTTCTGTTCTTGAACTTGGATTGTCTATCTTGGTCATGATATTATTTCTTTGGAGTGCTAGAAGATGATTAGTATAATATTTTTCTCCTCCATTGTATTTGTCTCACCAGATAAGTCTAGAAAGGACAGTTCCAAATTGCGATCTAGAGACGATACCATTGGGATTAAATTTGGTATTTGGCGTTCCATCTGCTTTGAGTCCCATGATTCCTAGTTGACAAGAAATCTTTGCGTATAGTTTCATCTCTGCACTTTCCTTGGTCATGTCTGTGAAGTTGCATGTTACTCAAGTATTTATTTTGAGTCCCACTACATTGATAGCAAAATTGCTGATCATTTTTGCGAGATGTTTTCTCGAAAGTTCTCACTTCATGTTTGCCCTTAAAATCGTCGGCATAGTAGTGATTCCAAATCTATATGCTCGGAGATATGCGTCATTGATTTCTTTGGAATAGGTGGAACCTGCTATACTTCCTATCGGTCAATTATTGGTTGTTCAAGAAGAAACGGTACATGACTTACTAGCGTATATTCAGAGACTACAAGTTTTTCCTGTCATCACTTGATATTTCCCATTTACACAGACAAGTTGTGAAAGTGTACAAGACGCGATTCATCCTCAACCTCAACCTCAACCTCATCATCCACCTCATCCACTTGGTGGAGTTGGCGTGTTTGGATCTGGGTAATTGATAGTATCGTAATAGATATTTCCATTGGCGTATGTTACCATTATCGGTTTAGCTCAATATCATGTGGTAAGTGTAATATTTCCTGTCATGCTATTTCATACGATAGTACCTGTGAATATTCAATTTACTCATGCCCCAGAAACGGTGTATGATTTATCGGCCAAATTACTCTTGAGTGAAATTACGATTCATGTAGTTGTCGTCGTAGCAGACGAAACAACTCATCAGGTAATGATATTATTTGAACCGTTGAAAATGGAAATATTATTTTCTCATAGGATCTGAGTGTTATTGATTGTGTTTGAACTAGAACTGGAGTTTAGATAAATTCAATTGGTGTTATTGAATAAGTTTATGGTATTGGTATTTGATGAGTTGATTAAAAACATTCCAGAAACATTGTTGTTTACCTTGGTATTGGTGAAAGTATTGCTTGATGAGTTGTCCAATGTTATTCCTTTTGAATTTCAAGAAAAATATCAACCACTGATGGTGTTGTTTGATGAGTTAATCATACCCAATCAGACTCATACATTGGCATTGGATTGAGAAATATTTGTAATGGTATTGTTGTTGGTTGAATAGAGTGATATCCCTGCACTATTGGTAATTTGAACGGAATCTATAGTGGTGTTATATCATGAAGAAACATATATTCAAACTCAACCATTGTTGTGAATATTTACGTTGGAAATATTGTTTCCTGTAGTATTTCGAAGATAGATAGCATCGGTTGTATTTCAAAATATTTCAGTACCATTTATGATCTGTGTGTGGAAAGAATCATTTTCTACATAGATACCAAGTCCATTATTATTTACTTTCACGTTGTCTATTTTGGTATTTTTGGAAGTATTGGTAATCCAAACTCATCGAATGCTTCATGATATATATCAACCACTAATAGTAGTATCTGATGAATTATCTATATTGATTCATCTTCATAAGGTATTGTTATAAACATTATTGTTTGTTAGTGTATTGGTGTTTGATAGGCTTTGGACCAGTATTCAGTTGGTGTTGGAATATACAGAATTGTTTGTTAATGTATTGGTGTTTGATCACCCTTGAAGTATTATTCAGTCGTGATTGTTATATATGACATTGTTTGTCAGTGTGTTGTTACTTGATCCAAGAAGATACAATCAGACATTGGTTCCACTCAAAGTAGATTTATACAACTTACTATTTGTTATGCTACTTCAAGTAATATTCCACAAATATATACTATCTGCTATAGTCGCATCTATTTCTACTGAATTTATTTTGATATTTTTTACGTTGCCAAATGTTGTTGCTCATAAAAATATTCATATATTGGAAAGATTTGATCCATGCATCTTTATGTTTTCTATCATGATATTATCTACATCCATCGCAGAGAGCACAGTAGCAGCAGACGCATCAGTAGTCCATAGTTTTACTATTCCACTTCCTACTATAGATACGCAACTATTCAAATTGATCCCTGAGTGAATCCAATAATTTCACGACTCCAATACATATATAGTATTGCCTGAAAGCGTTGTCGGAATATCCTGGATACCCGTATCCAATGAAGCAGTTAAGTAGACTACTGTCATACTACTTGTACATCCACTTGGGGTGTAATTGCCAGTATAATAGTCAACATCCGCAGGAGTGAGATCAGCCTTAACTACAGAAAAAAATCATAAGCTAAGTACGACCAAGGCCAGCAAACCAAACGCGTTTTTGGATTTGAAATTTAGCATGATAAGTATGTTGCAATGTAAAAAAGTTTATAAATCTTTCATCTTATAACAATTTACTATACAATGTCAAGTCTATCTAATACTATTTATATAAAACAAAACCATTCCTAAAATATTCTTTTGAATCTGACTTTTCCAATGACTCATCCTATCTACTTGGATTTTTAGAATCGCTTGACTTTTCTTTTTAATTCACTATAGTTTTTTCAGAAACTAAAATTCGTCAACAAAACTTAACAAAAGTCATATGAAAAAGTTAATTAATGTATTGATCGTAGTATGTGTGTCGGTGCTCCTGAGCAATTGTTCGAAAGATGATCCAACACCTCCAGTACCGAAGCAGGAATTTATCTTTGGTAAAACCGCTGGAGCTGCTATACCCGTTATCCAAGCAGGCATGATGGATACGATGATTCACGTTCTTACTGCCGATCCAGCAAAGTTGGCCTTTAATGGTACAAACAAATGGATAGGTATTTATAAGTCATCATCCTACACTCCTGCCAAAGGTAATACAGGTGAAACCGGTGAATTTGTAGAGGGTCATGAATACCTCTTGGAGCTTGCATTCGATAGTATTGGCTTCGACAAAGTGATGGAGGCAATTGTCATGGAAAAGAGTATCGCAGATATGTTCGAGAAGGTAAATAAAATTATCCTTGCAGACACAGCTATTCATTTGCCTCTGGCAAATGTGTCCGATTCGATACTCAATGCAATCAAGACAATGTATGGTCAGGTCATTGTGGGGCGGCTGGTATTGTCCCACGCATATTTGCAGAACTTTGTCAAAATCATCGACAAAAACTACGCATATATCTACCTGTATTATTATTCCTTTGTCACTCCGGACAGCAAGAAAAAGCTCTCCGGCCCTGGTGTTTCTGCCTCACCATATGCAGAAGCCCTAAAGTGGCTGAAGGTTAACCATCCCGAGGTGTATATTCCCTCGGAATAGTAACGTAAGTTACTTCATACCCATAAGAACGATTAATCAAAAAAAATCGTTCTTTTTTTATTTGTAGAATTTCTATAGGCCTTAGCCCTTACTAAAGATTAAATGTTTAGAAATTGGAAAATGAAAACTAGAAATTATTATCTTTTGTCTATATTTGTCATTTAGTCAATTTTGTGTTGATTTTGCAACTATTTTCCCTATATTCACGGACACGTAAATTTTTTGTTTACTTTGAATTTTTACAAAAGCTAATCAATACCTAAGCAAATTTATCATTTATCATTTCTAATTATTTAGTATGCCTACTATTAATCAACTGATTAAAAACTGAAGAAAGCAAAAGACCTATAAGTCAAAGGCTCCTGCTTTGCAATTTGGTATCAACAAACTCGACAGCAACAAAAGAGTGGACAGACCAGCTCCTTTCAAGAGATGAGTATGCCTCAAAGTTTCTGTTATGGGACCAAAGAAACCAAATTCAGCACAAAGAAAATTTGCAAAAGTTAGATTATCTAACGGAGCTGAAATACTTGCATATATCCCAGGAGAATCTCACACACTCCAAGAACACAGTGTTGTACTTGTAAGAGGTGGTAGATGTAAAGATCTTCCAGGAGTGAGATATCATATCGTCAGAGGGAAATACGATGCCAACCCTGTAGACAAGAGAAAACAATCTAGATCACTCTACGGAGCAAAGAGACCAAAAGCCGCTAAAGCAGCTTAGATACAAGTATCAAGACATAAGTATCAAGAAAAATAATTTATCATTTTATCGCGCGTAGCGCTTTTATCAATTTAGCATTATAGTATGTCAAAATTAATTGTCGGTAATATGGGAAATCCTAAGATCGAGAAGATCATCAACTACATTATGAAAAATGGTAAAAAAAGTGTAGCCAAAAGGATCTATCACGATATGCTTCAGGAAATCAAATCCAATGGACATATGAACCCAGAAATAGTATTGGAAACTGCGATAGAAAATGCTTCTCCTAGCTTGATGATCAAGTCAAAAAGAATGGGAGGATCAGTATATCAAGTTCCTGTAGAAGTAAAACAAGATAAAAAATTATTCTTTGCTTTCAAATGGATACTAGCTGGAACTGAATCTAAATCAGGGAAGCCTATGTTCAAAAAGTTAGCTGAAGAAATCATGGCTGCTTATGGTAACCAAGGATATGCAGTCAAGAAAAAGGAAGAAGTCCACAAGATGGCTGAAGCAAACAAGGCTTTCGCATACATGGCAAAATATGTTAACTAAAAGACGTCATTTTACATAATTAGTTTAAGAAAATGGGAAATACCAGTGGTGCAAAGTATAAGCACATAATGTATAACGTATCTCGAACAGGCAAAAAATCTGGTAAAAAACTAGAAAATGCTATTGGTCGATATGTTGATCTTATGAAAAAAGAGGCAAAAGCCGGTGAAGAGACCAAATGGATCTACAAGACTAAGCTTAGAGCACAAGCAAGACTCAAGAGATATGGAGTTACACAAAAAATGCTTGACGAAGCCTTAGCAAAAAAGTGAGTTACTAAATAATCAACAAATATATGTATTTTAATATTTCAACAGTAAAGTATGAGATTAAAGACTAATGCCAAGAGAAAGCTTAATAAAGCATTGTTCAGAGTAGAAAAAGTAGTTATCATGGACGTGAGAAAAAATCTTGAGCAACAAAAAAAATGGAAAGCCAAAGTAATGAACAAAAAAGCTAAATAATTTTTTTACATAATTGAATACTATTCAAAATGAATTTTGACAGACTCAAAAACTTCTATGATAACAACGGAAGCAAAATCCTTGATATCAAACCAGGATTGTATATCGAAATCCACGAAAAGGATGTAGAAACAAATAGAATTTGGAGGTTCAAATGCCTTGTTATCAAGGTAAAGAAACCAAAAAATGCTGATGGAACATTTACTGTCAGAGGAATGGTAGCTGGTGTAGAAGTAGAAAAAATCTATCCGCTTTCATTTAATAAGTTTGATAAAATTGTTCTCTTGGATGAATACCAAATCAGAAGAGCTAAACTTTACTACATCAGAGATAAGGTAGGAAAAGACGCTAGATTCAAATCAAAAATCACTGCTGAAAAGAGAGATATTAATCTTCTCGACAAAGAAGCAGGTAAGATCAAAGAAAACAAAGGAAAGAAAAAAGGAAAGAAATAATAATCAGTCTTTAGTAATTTATTATTCATCAAATGAAATTAGAAGTTACCTCTCGCCAAGATAAGAAAGCAAAGGACCTTAGAAAAGAAGGATTGATTCCTGGTATTATCTATGGAAAACATCTTGAAACTCCTATTGCTGTTGCTTGCAAAAGAAACGATCTTCTCAAAAAATATAAAGAAGCTGGATACTCTACTCCGCTTACTCTTACTGGCGACGATAAACTTGATCAGCTCGTTTTGATTCAAGATATTCAATTAGATCCAGTCACTGATATGCTTATCCATATAGACTTCTTGGCAGTAAACAAAGATGAAAAAGTTACTACAGAAATACCTATCAAGATGATTGGCGAATCTCCTATCGAAAAATTGGGAGAAGGAAAAATCCAATTGATCAAAGACTTCGTTGAGGTTGAAGCATTCCCACAAGATTTACCACATGACATTACTATCGATATCTCTGTTATCCAAACCATGAATGATACTATCTGTGTAAAAGATTTGAAAGTATCTGATAAGGTAGAGATTCTTGATGATGCTGAACAAGTTATCGTAACTGTTCTTGTTATGGCTGAAGAAGAAGTAGAAGAAGCTCCTGTAGTTGCTACTCCTGAAGCTGGTGCTGAAGGTGCTGCTCCTGCCGCTGGTGCTGAAGGTGCTGCTCCTGCAAAGGATGCTAAAAAAGAAGATAATAAAGACGATAAAAAGAAATAATATATCTATTTTAATCTATTAATTACCAAGTATCATGGCAAGAGTATGTGACTTTAGTGGAAGATGAACAGCATCTGGAAATATGAGATCCCACTCTATGAGAGCTACCAAAAGAACCTTCAAAGTAAATTTGATCGAGAAAAAGGTAAAGCTTGAAGATGGTTCTAAACTCAAAATAAAAGTTAGCTCGAAGATATATAAGAAACTTAAGGGATTCATTTAGGCTATTCCGTCTACCAATTCAGTCGGTAGAGCAACCCTGCTTTAGCAGGGGTGGTCCAGGGTTCGAACTATTTAAAATCAGAAAAATGAAACGGTGTGTTTACATATTACAATGAAAAAGATATTATGTTGGTAGTACCAACGATATTGGTAGAAGATTAAAAGAACATACAGCCAAATGATATTCGACTAAGAGGATTTGAGATTGGAAATGTTTGTGATATATAGAATGTTCAAGTTGATTGGAAGCAAGACGTTTGGAAATGGAAATCAAAAAATCTTGTCATCCAGAAAGATATATTCAGAAAAATAACTTTGTAATATATAAAAATGGTTAGTAGTATAGCGAGATAAATATTGGTGTGATACGGTGAATAGCTGTAGAGCAACCCTGCTAAAGCAGGGGTGATCCAGGAATTAATGCAGTTAATAATAAAGTAGCATAGACAATGGTATGGGGTGGTAGCTCAGTCGGTAGAGCAATGGCCTTTTAAGCCAGTGGTCCAGGGTTCGATCCCCTGCCACCCTAACAAATGCGTTTTGTTAGTCCCCAAAATACCCAAGAGGTAATTCAGAAGTCAGGTATCGTTAGTTCGGTAACCTGATTTTTTGTTATAGTATAATTTTCATCCAAACCGAACAGCCAAAAGGAGTTGTTTTATTTCTGCATTCCCCAAAGTCCAAAAGGCTAATGGATTAGTAATGATTCATAATGTCTTTTCGTAAAGCTCCATATACTCTTGTTCAGTGTAGGCATCATTGCTTAGGTCATCTTCCAATACTAACTTTTCACTGTTCAATTCTGCCCGTTCCTTTTCCAAATTTGCGTATAAATCAACGTTCTTGGTTTTCATCATAGCATCCCAAATGTCTTTCATTTTGTTTTCAGTATTTACTTTCATCCCCATCTTCTTATCTCTCAGTGAATGCTCATTTTGTTTACTAGCTTCCCGCTCCTCTTTGAGGATGATTTTGAAAGCAGGGAGAAAATCATCGGGAAGCTTATACTTATTCAATAGGTCTTTGAAGTCGTTTTCTAACATTTCTTTTGGGATATTTTCCCTTGCCGTACAGTCTTTATAACTACAGCCATAATAAGCAAATTTATTGCCTGTTCAGGATTTTGAATACCAGGAAGTCAGCTTTCTATGGCAAGCTGGACAGTAAATCACTCATCTCAGAGGAAATTCAGCAGACATTTCAACTCTGCGTGGATTCCTCTTCAAAAGACTACCCTTTTGCAGTTTTTCAATGATTTTATAAATCACATCCAAAGAAGTAATGGCAGGTTGTCTTCATTCTATAGGTTCATTGATGTCCCAGTCAGGATAGAAGATATATCCCGCATAAAAGAATAGTCTATGCAGTAAAAAGGTTTTTTCTATAAAGGAACTCCAAAGCTTTCCCTTGTAGTTCTTTTCATTGGTAGTTAGTCATTTATCTCTGAAAAATTCCAATAAATCTGCCCTTGTTATGAGGACATTACGGGCAAAAAGTTCCAATCCTTCTTTTATAATTCCTGCCTTAAAATCATCTTTTATGACGATTGCTGTCTGCCCTTGTCCTTCTTTTTTATAGCCGACAGGCAAGGTTGGGAAGGGTCGGTATCCTTGTAATGCCCTAGATATTCTTCAATTCCTTGCTCTCTTCATAATTTTCTTTCTTTCATATGTCCCTATAGAAAGTTTTATCTCATCCATAAGTTTCCCTTCATCGGTTGAGGTATCTCTATGCTCTAAGGTTGTAACAATTTTTGCTCCTGTAGCTTCAATTCTTGCAATCAAAGCCGTCCCTTCTTCACGGTCTTCTGGTCTTGCTATACGACATATCTCTGTGCATACAAAATGAGTAATCTTAGTATATTTTTTGTTTTGTTTTTCTAAGTATTCAATGGCATCTATTAGACCCTTCCTGTCCATTATTTTTCAGCTTATACCTTCATCCTTAAATGTTTTGTCTACTGGCATATCGCCATTCAACCTACACCAAGTCTTGCCCGATTCTGCTTGCCCTTCCAATCAATGTCATTCTTTGGCTTGGCGTTCTGAGGACACTCTAACATAAACAATAGCTCTGAAATTTTGTGGTTGTTCAGTCTTAGTTGTAGGTTTTACAGCTTTGGACAATCATAAATCAAAGTCCATAAGTGGATTTTTAGGTATTTTGCGTTTTTTACTATAGTCTTTCATTGGCATTTGTTAGTAAATAAAATGTAAATTTGACCGAACCCATTATATTATGTATATATTGCTTATCATAACTGTGTTTTATATGCTTTCTTTATGGTTCGGTATATATAATAAATAAACAGTTCACAAAAGCAAGAGATTTTTTGATTACAAGAAAGCCGTAGCTTTGTGGGCTACGGCTCTACCGCTATTTGTTGCGGATTTTGTCAGCTCTGGCTTTTTTCTTTTCGGTTATGTGCTTACTTATTGCAAGTTTCGCATACACTCTGAAAAGGTCTATCATACCTTGCAGAGTTGAATCTGGCAGGGTATCATACTTTGAGCCTATAAGCTTTCTTAGTTCAATAACATTCATTTTGGAGGCTGTTCAGTTCTTTCCCCAAAGCGATTGGGCGATGAAAGATAAGCCTTGTAAAATTCTCCTTTCTTAGGAGCGTACCATTACTTTATCTTTTTCTTATATTTTTTCAAATCCTTATTTACAGAGAAAACCACACCTCATTTTTCGCCAGCATATTTATCAAAACCAACTTTCCCAAATTCTACAGCCTTATCTACCTCCAAATATCTATTTTTATCATTCACTTTGCCTTCCATTGTTACATTCAGGTCATCAGGGCAAACTTCAGTAGCGAGATTATATAAATCATCAAACATATTTTTTATTGTTTCTTTATTATCTTCGGGCTTTTTACTTGGTTTGATTTGATGTTTTCAGATAAACTTTTTGAAACAATGCTCGCAGAATATGGTTCTTATGACCTTTCAAAAATCAATAAACAAATAAACATCGGGTCTTGCTAATTCCAATCATTTTCTGTCGCAGATTCCCATTTCGTACATATAGGGATTATAGTATAAGAACAATTCCGTTTCAAAATAAATGTTGGTAATTATTGCTATCAACAATGTCATTGTAAATTTTGTCCCTCTTTTTATGCGTGTTTGTTTTAGTCATTTTATTCGTTCCTCAGGGAATCACGCTTTTCTAGCAAAATCAATTCACTCTTTATTTATTTCCAACAACAATGTTTTTCTTCCAAAAACATTCTCCACGGCTTTGAAATCATCTTCAGAGAATTTGAAATCTTCTCTTTTTTTAATTTTCTTCAATAGTTTTTCTATCCTTAGACCATCCTTTCTGTCCTTGCTTGTCGTTATATCTTCTAAGTAGGAAGGGATTATCTCATTTCGCACACTAATTGCCTTATCTCCTTGTTCTGCCATTGGCTTCTTTTTTTCTTGGCAAACCGTAGCTTCATCAATTATATCAAACAATCTTTCACCGTACTTTCAGGTTGTAAAGTATTCGTGATACATATATCCATTCAGTAATTTGATTATTGGGTCAGGGTTCATTGGGTCAGGCAACTTTGAAAGAAAATACTCAATAATACGTTTTATTATCAAATATATTCAGGAGGCATATATTCAATTCTCCTCTTTCTTGTAGGGAAGTCAGATTTGAGCCAATGTCATTGATTCCATAAAATAATCTTCTCCTGTTTTTAGACGAGAACGAAGTAGAGTTGGCTGTAATCGCTTATCTATCACATCTCCAATTATTTTAGTATTTTCTTTATCCTCCAAAAATCCCCATAAGGGACTATCAAAGTGTTCGTGCAATATGTATGGACATCCTGTCTGATATTTCATTCACATTACTTACAAAATAAATCATTCATAATATATCTAAAATAGCAAGAAAATAAAGCGGTTATTTGGTTGTTTTCCTATGACAAAAAAATATATTGGAGATGCTTACATCATTGTATTATATAATCTCTCATAAGAACAAGAGGGCGGTTTGCGGTATTCTTCACGCACACGCTCTCTTATGGGGAAACGATGCAATGGTGTAAGCAACCTGGAGGTATCGTAAATCGTCCCCTTATTCTAAACCAAAGAGGCACATATACGGTGGTCAGGTTAGCTTTACAACCTTCCACTTTTTTTTATGGCGAAAAAACAGCTATCCGAACAAGAAATTGCTTACATTTGCGAGTGCCTCAAAACCTGAAAAAATGTACCTGTAAAATATAAGGATACGATTTTTGAAGAAGAAAAAAGAAAACAAGAATACGAACTAATCTATGGATGTAAGGAAAGAGAGAATGACATAATAGCTGATACTTGGGCAACACCATTACAGAAAGTAAAATCCTATGGCAAAGAAAAGGACTGACAGCGAGACAATAAACTTATTTTTTGAGATAACTTACAAGTACTGAAAACCCTTTTGAATGATGATAAACTAAAAAAAGAAATAGCGAAAAATTGAGGAATAAAGCTCATATATATTGACCCGCCCTTTGCAACAAAGAGCGATTTCAAAACTGGAGAATGAGAAAAAGCATATGGCGACAAAATAGCAGGGTCAGAATTTATAGAGTTTCTTAGAAAAAGACTGATTTTGATGAAAGAACTTTTAGCGAAGGATTGACTTATTTTTGTTCATTTGGACTATAAAAAAGCTCACTATATAAAGGTCATATTGGATGAGATTTTTTGAGAAAACAATTTCAGAAATGAAATTATATGGAGATATTTTATGTGATGAAAACCCAAAAAGTTTTTTGCCAGAAAACACGACAACATTTTCATATACTCCAATTCAGATAATTACGATATTCAGGTATGATACAGAGAAAGGATACTACCATACAAGCCTAATATGATTGATGAAAATTCTACCATAAAAGAATTTATATGAAAAGAAAAGAATACTAAAGAAGAAAGAACGTTTTTCACAAGTGAAGTAAAAGAAGATGATGTATGGGAAATTTGATGAGTTTTCAATATGGCTGACGAATACATAGATTATCCGACACAAAAACCTGAGACCTTATTAGAAAAAATAATAAACTGTTGAACGAATGTTTGAGATATTGTTATGGATGCCTTTATTGGTTCAGGAACAACTTTAGCCGTTGCTGAAAAACTATGAAGGAAATGGATTGGAATGGATTGTTGAAAATTGGCTATTTATACTGTCCAAGATAGACTAATGAGCCTAAAGGAACAGATATGAAATAAAGGAAAAGTATTAGAACCGACCCCATTCTCTGTTTACAATGCTGGTCTATACGACTACAAGATACTACAAAGCCTAGACTGGGATGGATATGTAGATTTCTCTTTGGCACTATTCCAAGCAAAGAAAGATAAACACAAGGTCAATGGTGTTGAATTGGATTGATATATAGGCGTAGACCACGTCCAAGTTTTCAATTACAATCACGGCAGAAAAGGAATCTGATTGGACTATGAATATATCAAAAATATCCATTCTATTATCGGCAAAAAAATCGCTAAGAAATTCTACATCATATGCCCAGCCTCAAAAGTAGATTTTATAGAAGACGTAATCAAATATGATAACGTAGAGTACTATATTCTGAGAGTGCCTTATTCTATTATCTCTGCATTACATAAAAAACCTTTTGATAAGATTCATCAGCCCGTAAGTGAAGATGATGTAAACAACACTATTGATGCAGTAGGATTTGATTTCATCCAAATTCCTAAGGTGGAAGTAGACTACAAAAAATCTGATTACTCTATCCACATAAAGACCTTTGAATCCAAGACCATATCAAAGAAACCTTTGGAATTGGAAAATTTGGAGAGCTTATCTATGGTCATCATTGACTATAATTACAATTGAGAATACGTGGATTTTGAAGAAGTGTTGTATGCAGACCAAGTAAAGAAGAATAACTATAAAATATCTTTGGACAAGAACCAACTAAAAAAGGATTGTATGATAATATACATTGATATTTTCTGAAATGAAAAAAGAGAGATAATCAGTCTCAAATCTTTTAGATAATTACTGCTTCTCTAATGACAGAGCTAACCATCAAAGATAGCGACTTGGTATTACAAGTTTCCCCTAGCTATGACATTCAAAAATTCAACATAGACCAATATGAGGACTTTATGGATAAATTATGCGGGACAAGAGAATACCAAAAGGAAGCCATCAGAAACATCTGTATCTATTTGCTTTGATGAAGATATGAAAATCTCAAATGACTAGCTGAGGAGAATTTCAATCACAATGAATTTTTGAAACAGAAATACTGAACAACTCATAATTTTCTTGGACAACTTCATTTTGCAGATAAACTGGCTTGTAATATAGACCTTGCGACCTGAACAGGGAAATCATATGTTATGTATGGTGTGGCTCAAATACTGCTTTGTGAATGAATCATTGATAGAGTTTTGGTTCTTTGCCCTTCAATTACTATTGAAGAAGGACTGACAAAAAAATTCAAAGACCTTGCTACCAATTCCGATTTGAAAAGACTACTACCAAAGAAAGCTGGCATCAAAAACCCAAGAATACTACAGGCAGACAAGACTATAGAAGCTGGAGATGTCTGTATAGAAAACATCCATTCCACATACAAGAACACAAAATCTGCCATAGAGGATAGTTTATTGCACCATTGAGAGAAAACCCTTATATTGAATGATGAGGCACATCATATCTACTCAAAAGCTGACAAAAATGTCAAAAAACGAAAAGAATTTCTGGAAGACAAGGATTACTGATTCAAATACATCGTAGGATTTTCAGGAACGCCTTATATAGAAAATGACTATTTTACTGACATCATATGCAGGTATTCTCTTTTGGATGCTATGGAGCAAAAGTTTGTGAAGAAGATTGACTACGTAGTAGAAGATACAATGACAAAGGGGAATAACTATATCAGGATGCAAATAATACATCAAAATCACGAGAAAATAAAAGCCAAATATCATAAGATAAAGCCCATTACGATTGTCATTTCAAAAGATATAGACCATTGTAGAAAGGATAGGCAGGTTATCGTAGACTACCTAATCAAAGAGCTATGATATTCAGCAGAGAAGGCAGAAAAAGAAGTTCTTATTGTTACATCTCACGCAGACCATAAGGGCAATATAGAAATTCTAAGGCAAGTACACGATTCATCCAATCCCGTAGAGTGGATTTGTAGTGTTGCTATGCTTACTGAAGGACGGGATGTCCCTAATGTTTTTCAAATTGTCCCATCAGAAGAAAAGGCTTTCAATTCCAAATTGCTTATTTCTCAGGTCATAGGTAGATGATTGAGAGTGCCTGAAGAATACAAGGGAGAAGATTTGCACGTAAAAGTATTGAATCACGTAAAATTCAGCGAGAGAATAAAGCATTTGGTAGACCAAATTTTGGAAAGAGATGACAGGATATATAGCTATCCAATAAAACAAAAAGAAAAATATAATTTTGATGTCTATAATCTTACATATGACAGAGAATCCAAAGAAGAGATAAATACAGATAAGGACTGACAATATGACTTTAGTAAAATAAGAAAAGAGGGTATAAACATCTCTCCCGAACAAGAAAAGGAAGAAATAAAAATCTGATATGAAGTAATGGGGACAGACAAAAATTACAATGAGGAGCTTACTATAAAGAGAAAGACCGTATCCATTGATGACTTAGCCCAACAAATAAACAATAAACTTAGGGCTTGGGATATTGAAATGGAGACCAATTATGCAGAAGAATATGATTTCAAAACCATAAAAAGCATTATTGAAAAATCTCTAAAAAAAAGAGAAATAACCACCATCACTGAGGGTATTGCCACTAAGTTCTTGCAAGCCTTCGGCACATTGAAAAGAAGGTCAAATAAGGTTTTGAGATATAAAGCAGAAGCTCAGGATATTAGCCAAAAAAACACAAAAGATATTACTCCCTCCAGCTTGGGGCTGTCTGTCGTGAAGAATAAGAAATGATATGTTTTCTATGATGAGCTTTCAGAAAAATATAGCAATGAGGAAGATAAGGAAGCATTAGGTATTTTGAAAGAGGAGGTCGGAATCAAATACCTTATCAAAGTAAATAACAGCTATACTTTCAAAACTCCATTCAACCTTGCCCTAGTACAAAACAGCACTCCTGAAAAGGATTTTATAGAGAATCTCATCAAAGAAAAGAATGTGAGCATTATAGATGCTTGGTGTAAATCTAAAGACAAAGGGTTTTATGAATTGGAGTTCTCTTGGAAGAGATGAGAACATACCGTATTAGACCATTTCAATCCAGACTTTTTCATCAAACAAGGAGAAAATATAGTCGTTATTGAAATCAAAGACGACAACTCAATAAAGGAATACTCTAGGGATTTCATAAGAAACAAAGAGAAGTATTTTACAGCCCAAAAACACTTTGAGACATTGAATGAGTTTTTGAAAACCAAGAAGATAAAGCAAAAATACTTCTTCCATTTTTGCAGTCCCAAAGACTATTGAAGCCTATTCTGATATTTGAGAAACAACAACATTGATAAATATCTATCTAATTTGGATGAGGTATTTGAAAATACCAAGCTCAAAGAAACAGAGCTGAAAGATATAGAAATCAAACAGTTAGATTTGTTTGATAGAACTGAACTTACAAAGCATTTTGACACCAACCGAGACAAACTAGAGGATGGAAGTAAAATTTTCCTTATTACGGCTGAAAAGAACTACCAGGAAAATAAGGATAACAAGGAATATAATTTTTCTGCCGATGAACTGACTAAGTCCTTTGAATTAGAGCTTAGAATCAAATTATTTGATAAGATGAGAGATGATGAGGATGTTTCTTTGGATATATTGAATACCGAAGAACAAAGCTGAAAGCCCAATAAGGAACTGATAGCTTATTTCAATTATGCAAGCGATGGCTTGTCTTTGGGAGCAATGGAGAACGCCCTAAGATTCAATGAAACCATCAAAGAACATATAAAGGAAGAATACTCTGACCCTGAATTTCTCACTCATTCATCGTTTGAATACTACGATTTGATAAAGAAAGGAGAATACAAAAAAATAGATAAGGGAATCTATGATGAACTACCAAATCTCATAGCTTTATTGAGAATCAAATATAGAAATCAATCGGCTCACGGTAGCAAAGTAATTACTAAGGCAGACTTTGAGGAACTTAGAGACTTCCTCATTACGGGACACGGTGTGTTAGTAAGGTTGGTTGAATTATTGATAAAGTAATAGGTAGCTTACTTTTCTTCAAATCCGTCCTTATAGTATTCAAAGGTCTTTTCTACAAACTTATCATTACTCATAATATCAGATTTCTCTATCTTCCAACCTCTAAAGATACCGTATGTAGCAAAAAAACGGTATTTTTTGATTAGTTGAATCTCTATCACTTCTGACAACTGAGGTATGTCTAATTTTGAAAATTTGACCGCATATTTGAATACCTCCCCTATACCCTTTCTACTATAATTGTCCTTATTGACCTCTACCTTCCTCATAGCCACTGAATAGCTATCTCCCGTAATCTGATACCATTCTTTTTGAAGTTCCCTATTGGAATATGTAGTCAGTTTATCAGACCATTCTATGGGGATTTCTTTGTCAGAGCATACTAACATATGAATATGTGGATGCCATCCGCTTTTTTGACTATACGTTATCTCTACGGAGCTGACTATACCATCAAAATTATTCATAAAGCTCTTTGTCTTGTGATTAGCTCTTTTGGAGTTTCTGAACCTTTGAGCTAGTTTCTCCTTTGCCCTCCATAGCTTATCCATAAGGAAATCTAAGGACTGGCGGTTGTTATGTTTGACCGTCAATGATATATGATACCAGTTTCTCGTATCCAATCCATATTGAACTATTCAGGCTTCAAACTTTTGTATCATCTTTATAGACCTCCTGGTGGCACAGGCTAGGCAGAACTTGTCATACTTGCAGAAATTGGACTTATAGAGCTTCTGTTCTCCACTGGCATAATCACGGAAGATTAGGACATTACAGCAGTCTCTTATCCTGCCTTTTTTTCGGATGTTTCCCAATAAGTGAGGCTTATTAGCTTCTAGGTAGCTTGTAATCTCTTTCTTTTTTTCTTGGCTTCTGACCATCTTATCAATAGTCCTTTGGATGATGTCTTGGGATATAGGCATTGTTTTATATAGTAACAAAGTAAAAATGAGTAATGAATTTGGAGAGGCTCTTTACAAACTTATTCAGCTATTGTTGGAGGTGGAGTTGGATAGCGATAGTTCCAATTCAGCTAGTTCTTTTTCTAAGTCAAAGTCAGGAAAGACAAGAGGCTCTAATTCGGGTCGTTCTATGCTGAGGTCTGGCATTATAAAAGGTTCTAATTCAGGCAATTCAAAGTCAAAGTCAGGGAATACGATAGGTTCTAATTCAGGCAAGGAGAGGTCTATTTCTGGAAGCTCTAATAGTTCCAAAGATATTGGCTCTAAGTCCAAATCAGAGATAGAGGGCAATTCAAAGTCTTGTATTTCAGGAAGGTCAAAATCCATTGGGAGTAAGATTAGCAAATAAACAGTGTGAGCGTTTTATTCCTTATTTATAGATTGTAATCCCCGTCTTTCATCAACCCTATTGGCGAAAGCTCGGCTATCCTTCATTTATGGAAAAAATCCATATAGGCATATATGGCTCTTATGATGTCCTTGTTTTTCAGTATGAACTGTTTATATTCTCCGAAGATTGATTGGTAGAAGTTTGATTCAACGACCCCTCAGTCTACCAAAGCACTTTATGGTTCATATATACTAAAAAAATACTTGAGTAATCTGGTATTTTTTGTTTACTCAATCTCCTTCGGCAATGGATTGATGGACATATCAATACCTATCACGGTATTGCCGATAACTTGTCCTTTGTTGTTTTTGGATATGAATCATGTTTTGATCATATTCTCAACAAACTTACCAACTAGATTTTGTATTCTTTCAAGTCACGATCTGGCCATGATAAATGGAATGTGTGATATCCTCGATCCTGGGATTATTTTGAAACCCTTATTGGCATAATCGTCGAAATACTTCTCTATCGTATTGTTTTGTGGTATTCACAAGTCTAATATTAATGTATGTAATTTTGACTGCATATCGTAATATACATCATCTTCCACAATATATACTTTCGTAAATTTTCATCCGTTTGAAACATTGTTAACGCTTCCTATATTTCCCTCTCTTCCAAATATCTGGATATCCACATCTTTCTTGTCGACATCAAATGTCATATATGCTCTTATATCTACCGTCTTTGCTGCTATTTCTCATCATGCTTCCAAACTTATTTTTCTCGGCAATTCATGGAATCTCTGTAGAGCATAATATTCTGGCGCGGGTATTTCCTTACCTTTTACTTTGATGATATTTCAAGACATAAAAGTCCGCTCTTCAGGAAAATGTATGCCACTTCACTGATCGGTAAATGCCTCTTTCATCACATACGATTGTTCTATATTTTTTGCCAATGTCTTATTCGCTAGTATATCAGTATCGTAGTTCTCATCTAGCTTTTCTTTGTTTAGATATGATCAAGTCAAATCTTCCCGTCATAGTATGGTTGGTCGTTGCTTACAAGAAAAAACAACATTTTCTTGATTCAGATATCTATCTTGAAACACTTCTTGAAATACTTCGTGATGCTTATGTTGCTGATGCGTCTGGAGAAATCCATAATTCATGAGCAATGTCTTTTCTAACTGTCCCTTGTTTTCTTTGATAATCTTATGAAGCTGATCCAATGAGACATATTCAGCATATTCTTTTTTTAATCATATATTTTCTACTGTGTGCACTACACCTTCCCGATTTTTATGAAACAACAATAATATTTTTTCTGCATTTTTATCTTTGAGCTCGGACAAAATATATTTTTCGAAGTAATCAATTTCGTTTTCAACCGTCGTGACGAAATTCAATTCTTGTAAAAATTTACTATAAGGACTATTGGGAAATGTTTTTATGAATGACACGTCCGCTCATTCGATTACCTCTATTATTCATGGTCATCACACATTGACAGTATTTATTTCCATAATGATACCGTCTGGATTTTCTTGGTCTTCATTATATAAAAATTCTTTCATCTGATTTTGATCGATGAATCATTCGTTTTCTCTATATTGATCAATCAACCATGTTATATATCTTTTATATTCGAAAAAATTTATGGGCTTGAGATCAAGTAAGTTTTGTGACTTGGGGGTATCGCTTTCGTGGTTAGTGAGATTTTCTACCATAGAAACTAATGAGTAAAGTATTTTTTAGCATATATATTTTATCATAGAAGTCAATACATACCCTCGGCGTTTTTTGGTTGAAATACGGAGCGAATACAGTACATAAGGGTATTGAAAAATACGTATTTTTTATGTGTTCTTAAATTTCTATGAAAAATTTAGTAATAGTGGAGTCTCCAGCGAAGTCGGCGACGATCAAGAAGTTCCTGGGAGAAGGATTTGAAGTCAAAGCGTCATTTGGACATGTAGTCGATCTGCCCCAGAAAGAAATGGGAATCGATATCAAAAATGGATTCGCACCCAAATACATCGTCTCACCTGACAAAACTAAGGTGGTCAGCGAGCTGAAGTCTTTAGCTAAAGGGGCTGATAAAGTCTGGATTGCAACGGATGAGGACCGTGAGTGAGAAGCTATCGGTCGACACGTCGCGAACCAATTAGGACTAGATATCAACAAGACGGCAAGAATCGTCTTCCATGAAATCACCAAAGAAGCGATCGATCATGCTGTAAAGAATCCAAGAACCATAGATATGAATCTCGTAGATGCTCAGCAAGCTAGGAGAGTCCTCGATAGACTCGTAGGTTTCGAGCTTTCCCCTGTCCTTTGGAAAAAAATTAAAATGGGATTGAGTGCGGGAAGAGTCCAATCCGTCGCCGTCAGGTTGATCGTAGAAAGGGAAAGAGAAATCCAGAAATTTGAATCAGCATCATTTTTTAAGGTTATATGAAGTTTTGTCGGTGATGCGAAGAAGGAGTTTAAAGCTGAATTAAATAAAGATCTTACGAATGCTGAGGAAGCGAAGAAGTTTTTGGAGTCATGCAACGGCGCGAAATACACGATAGAAAATATCGACGTGAAGCCAGGCAAGAAGTCGCCTTCCGCTCCATTCACCACGTCTACGCTCCAGCAGGAAGCGAGCAGGAAATTATGATTCTCCGTCGCGAGGACGATGCAGGTCGCTCAGAAATTATATGAATGAGGATTCATCACCTACATGAGAACGGACTCCGTAAACATCTCAGAAACCGCCACCAAAGCCGCACAAGAAGAGATCATAAAAAGATTTGGCAAGGACTATTCCAAGCCGACGCAATATGTGACCAAGAGCAAATGATCGCAAGAAGCACATGAATGTATCAGACCAGCACATATGGAAAACAACATGGCCGGAGCTGACGCATCTGAAAAAAAGTTATATGAATTGATCTGGAAGAGAACTATCGCTTCGCAGATGGCTCCCGCAGAAGTAGAGAAAACCAAGGCAACGATTAGCATATCAACGAATGATAAGTTTAATTTCATCGCAAGCGGTGAAGTCGTGAAGTTTGATGGATTCTTGAAAGTATACTTTGAGTCTAAGGACGAAGAGGAAGATGAAGAAAATGGCGCAATGTTGCCGAAGCTTACGAAAGGAGAAATATTAGCTATGCAACAAATATTAGCGACAGAAAGATTCAAAAATCATCCACCAAGATATACAGAAGCATCACTCGTAAAGAAGCTTGAGGAGCTTGGTATCGGACGTCCGTCCACCTATGCACCGACGATTTCAACGGTACAAAAAAGAGGCTATGTAGTCAAGGAAGATAGAAACGGAAGCGAAAGAAGTTACAAAGAATTCGTCCTCAGATTATGAGTCATCAAAGAAGCAACGAATAAACAAAATACCGGAGCAGAGAAACAGAAGCTCTTCCCTACAGATATTTGAATGGTTGTGAATGACTTTTTGGTCGCGAACTTCAAAGATATTTTGGATTATAATTTCACGGCAAGCGTGGAAGAAGAGTTTGATGATATCGCAGAAGGTAAAATACAACGAGCAGCCATGATGAAAAAATTCTACGAACCATTCCATAAAGAAGTCGCTAAGACGATAGAATTCGCTGATAAGCAAACCGGAGAAAAAGAGCTTGGTATCGATCCAAACACAGGAAAGAAAGTCGTGGCAAGAATCGGAAGATTCGGTCCTATGGTACAAGTAGGAACTGCTCAAGACGCAGACAAACCTAAATTCGCATCACTCAAACCTGGACAAAATATCGAATCGCTTACCCTCGAAGATGCCCTCGCATTGTTCGCTTTGCCTAGAGTCGCAGGAAATTATCAAGGAGAACCTATCACGGTCGCCGTAGGAAAATTCGGTCCGTACTTGAAATATAAGACATTGTTTGTTTCCGTTCCTAAAACGCTAGATCCCTACACCATCACTATGGACGACATCGTTCCATTGATTGAAAAGAAAATCGAGACAGAAAAAAATAAGTACATCAACAACTTTGATCATGAGGGCAAAAAAATTGAAGTGCTTAATGGACTCTACGGAGCGTATTTGAAATATGATGGGAACAATTACAAAATCCCTAAGTGAGGAAAAGACGCCAGTGATTTGACGCTAGAAGATTGTTTAGCAATTATCGCAACTGGGCCAAGGCCAAGTAGGTTTGGGGCTAAAAAAGAAGTAGCTAAAGCTGAGAAACCAGCTAAAAAAACTGCAGTAAAGAAAGCTGAGAAGCCAGCAAAAGAAAAAACAGCTAAAGCGAAAAAAACTCCAGCGAAAAAAGTATCAAAGAAAAAATAATATATCATTTATTTTCCCACGTCCATGATTATCCTCACTGCTAACGGAAAATTTTTGTATAACTATAGTATAGACGCCTATCTCCCCAAACCACTTGCTGAGTGTAAAATTGCCTATATCATTACTGCTGCTATGAAGATGGATGAGACAGGAGAAGTGGAGAAAGCGAGACTGCGAGATCATATCAGGAGATACAAAGAGAAGATGGATGAGTTGAAATATGATTATACGGAAATAGATATCGCTGGCCTCTCTCCGCAAGAACTAAAATCTACCCTTAGCGCATATGATATTGTCTTGGTCGAATGAGGCAATCCATTTTACTTGCTCAAAGTCGTCCACGAAACCGGCTTCCAAGAGACTATGGAAGAACTGATGAAGCAGTGAGTAGTCTATATCGGCAAGAGTGCTGGCTCCTATATCGCTTGTCCTTCGCTTATCGTATCTACTCGATCTAAACTTACCTTTGATAAATATAACATCACTGATTTGACCGCGATGAATCGAGTACCGTTTTTTGTAAAGGCTCATTATATTCCAGAAATGTATGACGATCTCAAGACTCATGCTCAAGAACTTTCTACTCCTTTGTATGGACTCAACAACGATCAAGCATTGGTTGTAAATGATGGTCAAGTAGAGCTAATTGGTGGGGGCGACAAAATAATTATTTAAAAATAAAATTGAGAATTACGAATTACGAATTACGAATTATAATTGGAGGCTGGTCAGTGATGACTGGTTTTTTTATAAGCTAAGAGAAGCTGAGTTAAAGAGTTGACTTTGTTGAGTAAATATATATAGTAATCACTGTATATAATTTTACTTGTTTACTGTTACAAGAATGAAAAATAGACCAGGCGAAGTAAAACTTACATTGAACGCAGCACCAAGTGTCGTACAGGAACTTACGTTTCCAGCAAACTTTTTGCAAACAAATCCTTTTATTCAAGAACTGATAGATAAATTTAATGCTACCACTTCAGAGGGAAGTAAGCTCGAAGTTATATGCAGTTTTCAAAAACTTATGAATCTTGTCAGATATAATGAAAATTATATTTATGACCAAGATGATCCTGCACTACTTCCTGAATGGAAATGGCTGTATGGTGTGATAGAAAAAATAGAGGCTACAAGAAAAACGTTGTTCAACGCCATTTTTGATGATGACTGAACAGAATAATCTAATTGTTACGGTATAAATTTCATGTTATAAAAACTGGTCAGTGATGACTGGTTTTTTTATAAGACAAGAGAGATAATCTTGTAATTCTCACGTAAAACTATATCTTGAAGCCGAAAAATAGTAATATTTTATATCTTTATCATAGGCATGAGTCTTTCTTTTGTTTTAGGTCTTATAGGCGCTCTTGTTTTGGTAACAGGTGCTGCATGGCCCGTAGAAAAAACCAAGAAGCCTACCAAGTCGATCAAAAACTGGCTCTTCGGTGTATGATGATTGATTATGTTACTCTATGCGATTATATGATATTTTGGTTGATGACCAGTATTCTTTGTATTTTTGGAAGTATTGGTTTTGATAGCAAGCATTCTCATGATGCTCAATACCAACGACCGTTTTGATATGAGCGTGATCAGTGTCAGTGGAATTGTTTTGATTGTTCGATCACTTACCTTGTTTGAATGATATAGCACACTTATTTTTATTGTCTGACTTGCATGACTAGGACTAGGATATGCATTCAAGATGAATACCCTACGTAGGGACCTTGCACTTATGTTGTGAGGTTTTTTGATTGCTATCTTTAGTTATTTGGAAGCAAACTGGATATTCTTTTGGCTCAATATATTCTTTGGTTTATTCTCACTCTACTACACTATTAAGTTTGTTTATTGAAACAAAAATAGACACAAGTAACAAGACATAAGCCTGCCTGCGGCAGGCAGGTATCAAGACTTAAGCTGTAGAGCGATCTTGATACTTGATACTTTATACTTGATACTTTATACTTGATACTAAAAAATGCGTGATGACTATTATGAAAGAGAAATAGATATGACCACGACGGCTGAAGAGCTAGGCTTTTTGTCCGAGGAAATCTTAGCAAACAGCGATGGGGAGAATTCGGTGATTGATGAAGCGGTGGAAGTGAAAGAAACAACCTCCTCTGTTGATTAGTTTTTCCTCACCCCCTTTCTCCCCCTCTCCTTCAGAGAGGGGGATGATAACTGCTCCCTCTCTGAAGGAGAGGGTTGGGGTGAGGAAAGTTACTATAAAACAAAGAGGGGTTTGCTGAAAAAAAAAGATAAAATAAAAGTTTTATACTGAAGATTGAGTTAATGTTTTACATCCGATACGAGCATCTCTCTGAATCGCATCCAAGCTTCCGTGTCTACAAGATACGCGAGCAGGATCAGATTTTGCAGTATGTGCTTCATGAGAACTTGGTGAAGATAACGGACGAATCACGAGAGTATCCCAAATATACGCATTACTTTATGCTGGACGAAAGCAGGTTTTCATTTTTTAGGTTTGATGTATTTCAAAAGTACGAGAAAAAATTTGTCTTCCATGATCTAAAGGATATCATAGAGGAGAAGTGCCAAGCGACCAAGAAACATAATGATGTAGATGGAGAAAGGATTATGGTCTACATCGATAGCATCCATGTCAATGGTGAAGAGAAAAAACATGTCATCGGAGAAACCGGCGAAATATTTTTCAGATTATATATTGTGTATCTAAATAAGAAAACAATGAATACCATCAATTCTATCTATGGAAATCTTTTGGAGATGAAGAATCTCAATATTCTTCCGCAGTCATTTCACACCCTCCTCTTCTTGAGAAATAATCTGAAGAAAGATAATTTTATCCTACTCTACATCACCGAAAATTCTTGTAAAGCCATCAAAGTACAGAATGGATTTTATCACGCAGTGGAGACATTGAATTTGTGAATGAGTGCATTGAAACAGATGTACAAAGATAATGGTATCGTTCAATACCGGTACAAGACCTATGATTTCATCGAGTCCAATCCACTGGCGAAAGGACTGGTAAAAGACACCCTGCAGTTTTATTCTGAGCTGTTCTGTAAACGATTCCATGAAAAAAATTTAACCTGAACGGATGTTATCGTTATTTCTCCTATCACAAAAAACGTTCACTTCATCGAAATATTCAACGAAGAGTATAAGAAGATGACAAACAATTATGTCGTACCCTTCCATCATTCTACGATGCTCAATACCTTTGGTAAAGTGCGAGAACCGGACGATATGGATGCAATAATATTGATGAACCGTGATGAAAAAATAAGAAACACTCTCCTGCCTGATAGCGAGAAGAGTGTCTCTGATGAAATGGAAATGTAGTTATTTCTTATATATCCTATATTCTACGGCCTCAAAACTTGATGTATTATCATATTTATTTTCGATAAATATTTTTTCTTTTCCTTGCTCATCAATCTGTAATATTCAACCGAAAGATTCTGCAATTTTTCTGGTTGCGATATTATCGGTTTTTGCTCTGTAGACGATATAATCAAAGGTCTTGTTTTTTTCTATTCGTTGTATAAGTCCATCTATCATCTCCTTTCCATATCATTGTCCTCGTGCTGATTGTTTAAGTCGAAGTCAGACTTCAGGAGTAGAAGTATCCAGACGCATGATTGAGCAGCATCAGATAAAATTATCTTCCTTGTCCGTAACGACAAGTTCCATAGAAGTTCATTCATCATATTGCGCCTGGCTTCTGATGACTCGATTTTTTTCGTCTTCTAAACTTTTGGGTGTAGAAGTTCTTAATGTTTTTGTTACATTGTCCGTGAATTCTTTATAGATCTCTTCGATATATTTCATACTCAATAATTCTCGTTTTATTCTTTGAGTCTCTATAATATTAGTAGATATATGTTCCATTGGTAAAAAGTTAATAATAAATCTATTCGTTTGTTTCTACTATGAAGCCTCCAGACTGTATGTCTCGGAGTTTTTTATATGTTGAATTTGGATTGGCTAAGAGCTCTTTGTGACTTCATTTCTCAATGATCTGCCCCTTATCCATAACGATAATCTTATCCATCTTCATAATCGTTGAAAGTCTATGCGCGATCACGATAGTAGTTTTGTTATTCATAACTTCGTCCATCGCTTCTTGGATTAAATGCTCTGATTCTGAATCTAATGATGATGTTGCCTCATCAAGGACGAGGATTCTTTTGTTTTCAAGAATCGCTCTTGCGATAGCTACTCTCTGTCTTTCTCAGCCTGAGAGTTTGATTCCTCTTTCTCCTACAAGTGTTTCGTAACCATATTTCAATTTGGTAATGAAGTCGTGACATCTTGCCATCTTGGCAGCAGCAACGATTTCTTCATCACTTGCATTAGGATTTCCATAGGCAATATTTTCTTTGATAGATCTATGAAAGAGTACGGTATCTTGAGGTACTATTGAAATACCTGATCTCAAACTATCTTGCGTTACTTGCGCGATATCTTGTTCATCGACCAAAATATGTCCTGACTGAATATCAAAGAATCTGAATAATAATTTCATAAGTGTTGTCTTTCCTGATCCTGATTGACCCACGATGGCTACTTTTTCTCCTGGTTTGATTCTTAAGTCGAGATTGTTGAAGATTGGATTACCATCTGCATAGGCGAATCCTACATTGACGAATTCTACCTTACCGGCATCAACATGTAATTTCATTTCAGAACGATCGAGAATCTCATGCCCTTCGTCCAATATTTCCAACATTTCTGCCGATTCACCGATAGCTCTATTCATCTGTTTGAGTATCTGTCTAATATTGAAGAGTTGTTCAATGAGCTTGAAAATATATATCTGAATCAAGATGATTACTCCTGCAGAGATAAGGCCTCTACCTCGTGCCTGGATTGCCAAATAAATAGCTCCTATCTCGAAGAAAAAGATAAGCATAGAACTTCAGAAAAACATCCATTCTGATCTCATCCATTTTAATTTGGTAAGATGCTCTCGGTCTTTGATAACCTTGTCGAATCTTTTGATCTCTCTGTGTACTGACGCAAAAGTAAGGATATTAAAATTATTGGTTATTGTGTCGGCAAGCTCTCCTGTAGTTTTGGAGTCTTGGATATTTGATCTGATTTCATACGGTGTATTTCGCTTGAAAAAGAAGTATTGAAAAATACCGAAAATAATTATGAAAACTAAAAATACCAATCCTATCGTAGAGTCTTTTTTCCGTACCACAATAAGAATGAACGGCATGAAAATCAACAATCTTAAAATATTGAAGAGAAAATTATCCATGATATTTTCATATGATCATGCTAGCTTATTTATCTTCTTGACGAGCGCACCAGAAAAATTATTGGTAAAGAAAGTGAATGAATGTCTATGAATATAGGCAAAACATTGTTCAAAAATATTTCTCATCACCTTCAATTCAAAGTTCGCAGAGCTAAATCCTACCATCCTCCATCAGGCGATATTACAGAGTTCTATGATAGCCATAGCGATCAATATCCCTATCAAAATAGGAACTAATGCGGCCCTATTTGTTGTACTCGCTTGCACCACATCGATTATTTTCGTATAATAGATTGGCAAATATAGACTCGATAATGAAGTAATAATCATGCCTATAGTCGCGAGAAAAAATAGCCATTTCTTGGCCATCGTCATTTTCCAAAAATAAGAAATCACTCTTCGTGCTCCTACGGTTTTCTTCTTGGTGTCGTGTCACATGGTATTGTCTAAATTGATAAAAAAAAGCTACGGTCTATGTTCTCGTCCGTAGCTTGATGATATCTGTATACTTACTGGTGTTTCATAGTAAAATATATCTCCGATAGGTATCAAGCCACAGGTTTAAGTTCAAAAGAAATCATCACACATAATGTTGTTTTCATTGTACTCGGAGAGAATAGGTAAAACTTCTTACTTGTATATACGAAGAAGTCCGGGTTTTGTGACGAGGAAATTTGTGGATATGTTATATAAGTGATTTTCAGGTCATTTCCTTAGGGATAGCGATGCCCATAAGCTTCAAGACGGTTGGGGCGACATCGCACAATCATCATTTAGCTTTTGTAGGTATTACTTCTCCATTTTTAATATATCGGAAGGGAACGAAATTGAGTGTATGCGCAGTATGCGGATTGGCAGCAGTTCACATTTGTTCGCAATTTCCGTGATCAGCAGTGATAAGCAAATCGTAATTATTTTTTTTGCAGAATTCTATTATATCTTTCAAGATACCACCAAGCTTTTTCATGGCTTGTATGGCTGCAGGAATAATGCCCGTATGTCAGATAATATCACCGTTTGCAAAGTTAACAACAGAAAAATCAAAATCCTTACTGTTCGTTATAAACGCATCGTAGATTTCTTGTGCAGACATCTCTGGGTCAAGATCAAAGGTTGCAATCTTATGTGAAGGGACCAGAATATCTTTTTCTCTATCATAAACGATTTGTTTGTCTCCGTTGAAAAATTTTGTAACATGCGCATATTTTTCTGTCTCTGCTACATGGAGCTGTCTGAGCTCATGTTCTGCAAGCACCTCACCCAAAGTATTTTTTATATTCATGGGTTTTATAAATAGATTGCCTTCGTATTCTTTATAATATTTCGTCATCGTAACAAAATAAATATTGTTAATTCTTTTTGTCATGAAGTGTCTATCTCGTGTTGGATAGTCCTGCGCCTTTTTTTTATCGATAGAAACCATAATCGCTTGGGTTAATTGTCTGCCTCTGTCGGATCTGAAGTTGAGATGAAAAATTGCATCACCATCTTCTATCTGTTCTCATCGAGTGAAACTCACTGGTTTAATGAATTCGTCAGTAATGCCTTGTTCGTATTGTTTAGCAATATATTCGCTTGGGGTGTCGCTGGTCTGAAGTTGACCAAACATAATTTCATCATAAGATTTCTGAATTCTCTCTCGGTTATTATCTCTATCCATGCCATAATACCTTCACGCTAAGCTTGAAATTTTCACATTAGGAAATTTTTTGAGAAACACAATAAATTCATTCATCAATGATAATCATGAATGTGGATCTAGGTCTCTACCATCAGTAAAGAGATGCAGACAAACAGTAATGTCCTTTGGAATGAGGAGCAATATATTTTTCAAATGCGTATCTATCGCGTGTACACCTCCTGGTCAAAATAATTGAATTATATGTAAGATAGAATCGTTTTTTTTGCAATGTTCGATAGCATTTTTTAGTTCAGGCAATTTGGCAAAACTTCCATCAGCAAACATATCGTCTATCTCGACCAAAAATTGTTTTATGATTCTTCATGTTCAAATGGTCATATGTCCTACTTCCGAGCTTCCTATCTGTCCTGCAGGCAGTCCTACAGCCTTACCAGAAGCATCAAGTTGAGTGGTTAATTTTTTAAACAAAAAACTGAATGTTGGCGATTTAGCCAGCATTATTGAATTTTCTTCAAGTTTTTTATTGTTGATTCAAAATCCATCGAGGATAATCAGCGCTAATTTTTTCATGACAACAGGGAACCGAGTAAAGCAGTATCAATGAGTATACTGTTCTCCTATGGAAATTCAACGGCGATACAGTTAGCACCCGGGTGGAAGAAATTACCACCCGGGTGCATACTACCCAGCTACTCAGCTTCTACAAACATCGTTTTGCTCCTATACTGCAGCGCTTCAGCTAAGTGATTGATAGTGACGACATCTTGCGCTTGAATGTCAGCGATGGTCCTGGCGAGTTTAATGGTGCGATGGACGACCCTTGTCGACAAGGTTAATTTTCTGGATGCTTCAGCGAGGAAATCTTTACACCCTTGGTCGAGGGGAATCAGGTCGTCGATATGTTTTGACGTGATCTGTGCGTTGGATGAAATCGGAAGTCAGAGAAATCTTTGTTGTTGAATTTTCCATGCGTTGATAACTTTGTCTCTGATGCTGGCAGAATTTTCTTCGAGAATGTTGTTGAGAATCTTGTCGATATCTTCGCGAGGAATTTCTAAAATCATGTCGATACGGTCGAGCAGCGGTCAGGAAATTTTGCTCTGATAGCGCTTGATGTCTAGGAGCGAACAGCTGCAGGGTTTCTGCGGATCTTTGTAGTAACCACACTTGCAGGGATTCATCGCCGCGACAAACATGAAATTCGCAGGATACTGAATCGTGCCTGCGACCCTGGAAATCACGACGGCTCTGTCTTCCAATGGCTGGCGAAGCACCTCGAGAACTTCTCTCGGAAATTCAGTTAACTCGTCAAAAAACAGAATTCACTTATGAGCTAAACTCACTTCGCCCGGCGTAAGATGCGCGCCGCCTCCGACGATGGAGATCTTGGAAGCCGTATGGTGAACTTGGCGAAATGGCCTCTTGGTTATTAATGGAATGTCTTTATTGAGCTTGCCGACGAGCGAATAGACCTGCGAGACTTCTAAGATTTCTTCGAAACCAAGCGGCGGCAAGATACTCGGCAATGCTTTGCTTAGCAAGGTTTTTCCACTTCCGGGCGCGCCGACCATGACGATATTATGCAGTCCGGCTGCCGCAATTGCGAGTGCTCTCTTTGCGATCAATTGTCCTTTGATGTGCGCGAAATCTACTTCGTGGACATTGTTTTGCTGATATAATGTTTCAATATCTTTGGCTTGGTCGATTGAATATAACTGTTTTCACTCAATAAAATATTCTACAATCTGATCAAATTTTTCTATCGGATAAATCTTTATCCCCGGCACATATTCTAATTCATAGACATTCTCCTCCGGCACGAAAAAGTGCTTGTATCCTTGTTTCATAGCACTTATGACCGATGGCAGCAATCCGTTTACTCTTTTAATCGATCCGTCCAATCCGAGTTCTCAGAAGTATAAATATTCATCATTGGGCAGAGGAATTTTGTCTTCGAAAATCAGAAAAAGTATCGCCACTGCCATCAGCAAATCAAAACTTGTCCCGACCTTCCTGATGTCTGATGGCGAAAGGTTGAGGACGATTTTTCTGTTTGGCAATAGGATGCCCGCATTGCGAAAGGTAGCTCTCAAGCGCTCTTTGGACTCTTTGATCGCGGCATCCGGTAGCCCGACGATCTCGATCGTCGGTAACGATTTACTCGAATCCGCTTCGACGATAATCTCGTGTCATTCGAGCCCGACGTTGGCGTAGGTTTTCACTTTTTGAATCATAGTATAAATTAGCTGAAAATTTAAAATTTATTTTCTTTTATTTTTTTTACTTTTTCTTTCAGCAAACCTCTCCCCCGGACCGCCGGGTCCCCTTCTCCTTATCAGGAGACCTCAATTACGGAGGGCCTCCCTGATAAGGGAGGGAAACGAAGGAGGGTTTGACTATAAGACTAAGAGAGGTTTGCGAGTTCTTCTGCCCTTATGCACAACTCTTTTGCTAAATCTTGTGATACTCGATCTAAACGATAAAATACATCTTCATTTTTGTATCTTATGATTTTTATTCCATAGTCTCATAATTTTTGAGTCCTTCGAGCATCATAAAATTTTCTTATGTCATGGATTGGTCCATCTACTTCTATGCCCAATAATAATTTCGCACAATAAAAATCTATGATAAAATGATTTATCATTTTTTGCCTGATAAATTTATATCATCCCGGCCTTTCTTTCAAAATTCAAAACCGCATTTTTCTTTCGGCTTTGGTCATAGGACTTCTGTTTTCTTTTGCAAAGTCTTTATTGGCTCCGTTGTAAGGAATATATGGCAAACAACAAAACCAAGGAGAAACTGGCTCATTTATTAAAACGCTCATACTAACAAAAAAGACACTAAAATTAGCATCTCATATCCTACCCGCCTAGGCGGACCCTTCTCCCATCCAATCTGACTTCGTCAGTATTGGCGATCGAACGTGTGTTTGTACTGTGTGGCAACGAGATGAATTATAATAATTTGGTGTAAAACTTCAATAGCTAGTAAGTCTACTTGAAAGTTTATGATAAATCAGTATAGTCTCATCACTTTATATATCCCACCACCTATGCTTAAGAAGGCTCTTAGAGTAGTTTGTAGACACAGAAACGGTTCACACACAGGAGTTTTTCTCGATAGCAGACATAGGTAACAAAAAACTTAGTACCTTATATATGCCCTCTGGAAACACTCCAGGGGGTTTTATTTTATTGAAACAATTATGACACTACTACTAAAAAAATTACATATCAGATTGAGAAGACTTAAAATTATAAGACGATTGTTTTAGAGTATCCAAAAAAAATCCTTACCGGCTCTCTGACAATCGTCAGCAGGGCCCTTTTTATTTTTAAACACTTATTAAAATGAATCACGTAAACCATAGCCCTTCACTGGGAAACACTTATACCTACACTACTAGCATCACTCTAGAAGAATGCCAGATAATACAGCAACGAGTCCTGGAGGAAAACAAAGAACATGGAAAGCATATGTTGGAAACGCCTGCAGAAGAATTATTTAGTCAGGCAGAAAAATATTGATGTTGTATCGTCAAACATTGAAATGAACTCATCTGATGTATCTTCCTGATGGGCGTAGAAAAATGAGGGACGACACTGTATGAGCATGGATCACTCTTTGTAAAACCAGAATATCGTAAACAATGAATCGGCCATGCTCTCATAGAAAACATCTTGAAAACTCATGCCACTTTGCCTATGTATGCTGTAACGAATGTGTTCGCAGTCAAAAAAAGCAATGAGGAACTTGGCCAACACAAGTATACCAAGGAAATGATAGCCAAAGAGATTTTGGAAATACTCGAGTCCCCAGGCGCTCTACTAGACAATGATGTAGTATATTGCAATGAAATTTTACATGCTTTACTCCAAAAAAATGCTTAGCTTTACCAAGAAGCTTATAAGCTTCAATACCACGCAGATCGAAAACGATGCGATGGAATATATCCAAAATTATGTCCAAGAAAAATATGGTGACGCTGTGAAATATGAACGTCAAGATATCTGAAACAAAAACAGATATAATCTGATTATCAAAAATACAGAAGATCCTGACATCATCCTCGCGGGACATATCGACACCGTTCCAGAATTTTCTCAAGAACAATTTATCCCAAAAGTCGAAGGGAACAAACTCTATGGAAGATGAGCCGTAGACATGAAAGCCGGCGTAGCGATCAATGTAGAATTGATAGATTTTATGCTCAAAAGTAATGTGAAATTTCGAGTGCTCTGTTATGCTGACGAAGAATATTTTTTCTTGTGAATGAAAAAATTTGTAGAAAGCTATCAATGAAAGATTCATCCGAAACTAACCATCGTCACGGAGCCTACAAATGGAAAAATCTATACCTGATTTAGAGGCATAGGATCCGTGGATCTCGAGATTGAATGAAAATCAGTCCACTCTGCGAGAAAGCATCTCTGAATAAATGCCATATCAGAATATGTATATTTTACTGATGCCCTAGAAAAATATGTACAATCCAAAGATACATTTGGCTACAAAAGCAATGTCAATCTTTCCGGCATTCAATGAGGAATCGATAAGGATGGACAAATTATCCGACAAGATAATATCGTCCCCAATATCGCCAGAGGAAATTTTTCTCTGAGACTGGGAAATGAATTTACCCGGGAAGCATTGCAAAAGTTTATGCAAGAATATTTTGCAGAAAAGGAGATAAAAATATTAAATACGAATCTAAAGGTACGGTATAATGCATTGATCCAAACGGGCTTGAAAGAAAAGTATGGAAGCTATGGTGATGTAGAAGAGGGATATACTTTTGGATTTTCCGATATTCAATTTATCAAAGAATACATAGGTGGAGACTGTCTTGTCATCTGACCCGGTCCTAACGAAAAATCTCACCAAGCTGATGAGTACGTAGATATCGATAGTATGGAAACAGTAAAGGTGATTATTGAAAATATATTGAAGGGAGTGTAGTTTTCTTATTTTGTCTCTTTGAAGAGTGAGGGATTATAATGTTTGGTGTAGGCTTTGTTGAAGTCTTTGACGTGGACTTTGAGTCATTTAGAAACGAAAGTATCTACCTTATGTTTTTTGATAATCTTCTTGGCGGTCGGTAAAGTCACTGAGAAGATGTCAGCAATTTCTTCGAGAGTTCTATACGGTTTATTCATACCAAAGCACTCATGTAAAACTAGGGAGTGCTCTTAGCTTACACAACTATAGAGCATTTTCAACAATATATTTTTGAAACAAAAATATGTATCCTCCTTCAAAAGGTTTTGGATTTTGATTGAAGGATGCATAGTTGCTATCACAATAATTCCTCATTACATTTCAGACTTATTTGGATAGCAACTATAATTTCGACGTCATAAAAACTCTCGTTAGATCTCGACTTTTTATTGCGTCTCAATTAAAAAACCACCATGACTCTTCAGTCATGGGGTATGGTGGTATAAATACTTTAGGACATTAAAGTTGTCCGTTTCTATATTCATTTAATATCTTACCCAGATAATGATTTGGGTTGAATATTTCATTGGGTAGTTTTCCCTTCCTTCCGAAGTGCCAGAAGCGCCTACGGTCAATGATGTTGTTGATAATAATATCCACATTGGTTCCTTTAGCTTCCGCCATCAAAATGATAGCTCCAGCCACATCCTCAGAACCAAGCAATCCGGAAAGAGAACAATGAATAACTATCCCATCAGGAAAGCGGAAAGATATACATCCACGGAACCAGAATATTTTCACGTTTTCTACATCTTGCGATGTGATCACATTGTTTACTTCTGTGATACCGGATTTATGACTTGCGAAATGTTGGGCCTCTGGAGATGGACTATATACAGGGAAATTAATCATGTCCCTTGTCTGCAAGAATTTTAACAATACCTGGATTCCTGTCCTTTGGTCGTGTTTTTCATCGCCACGAGTTTCTTGTGACTCCCGCATGATGCGATTAAAATATCTCTCAGCTAAAGCCTTGAGAGCGGGCTGTTTTTCTTTTAAATTAATCATATGTAAGATTTTATTTTTGCGATTATTTTTATTATATTTATCTTATATGTATTTACCTTCAAATGTCAATCCTTGTTGGATAATAATTGTTCTGAAGTGTTTTTGGAATAGAAAGTACTAACCTATTATCCAACTAAAAATGTTTCCCATTTTTAATTACATAATAGATAATTTCGACGTTATGAAAATTTTTAAATAATAATTTTCATTTCGTCTCAATTAAAAAACCACCATGACTTTTTTCAAAATCATGGGGTATGAGGTGTACGCAATACGTACGGTTATTTCGTGCACCTGAATTCTCCGGCACGATAGTTAGCAAGCAGTTTTGTTACATGGTTATTTTGATACATATCAGCTGGAAACGCGCCTCTGCGGGCCTTTGCTTCAACAATAATATGATCTACTTTGTATCCTGTGATTGCTGCTGCCATGATAGCGGCTACTGCCAAACTTCTGCAGTTTTTGAGGTTACCAACACACACGTAGACTGTGCATTCCTCAGACATTTCGTACGTGATGCAATAAAAGTCTTCGCTTTCAACTGACGTTGAGAGTCCCGAAATTTCTACATTTACACATTCCCGTGCAAGAAGGGGCATTATTTCCGGAGATGGATTGCCTATGGAAATTTCTACCTTTGGCTTTCTGGGGATGTACGCTACGATACTGAACCCTGGGGCTACACAATTATCTTTTTGCAAGCATTTAAAGATCTCATTTCCCAATCTGGATATAAGACTTCTTTTTGTTTCTAAATCTATCATATAAAAATTTTTATTTTTATTTAGAGAATCTGTTTACTATTTCTTTTATATATATTTCCTATCAAATGTCAATCCCTGTTGAACCATGATTACCCTGAAGTGTTTTCGGAATAAAAGCACTAATCTATTATTCAACTAAAAATGTTTTTCATTTTTAATTACATAATAGATCTATTCTCCTTCAAAAATAAGAAGTATTTTTGATTGAAGAATAGATATTTACTATCACAATAATTCCTCATTACATTTCGGACTTACTTGGATAGTAAATATAATTTCGACGTTATGAAAATTCTTAAACAATAATTTTCATTTCGTCTCAATTGAAAAATGCCCATGGCCGAAGCCATGGGACAGTGTATATAATTATTTATTCTCTGTATCCTTGTAATATTCGAGATCGATTGTTATTTTTACTACGAAGCTCGTCCGGGAGTTTTCCGTTTCGTCTTTTGATATCAAACATTATTTCTTTTATCGAGCATCCTGTCACTTCCTTCATTAGTATGATAGCCATCACTACTGCTTCAGAAACTGAAACCCCAGCAATAGAAACATGGATAAGATATCCACCATCTTTAATTTCGAAGGTTATACATCCCCCCACCCCATTATTTTGCGATGTAGCATGACCTGACCTTTCCGTTCTCAAAGATTTTTCCACTACACTGTTTTGTGCTTGTGGGGCTGGTTTCTCTATGGGGAATTTAATGTAGCTATCATTTATAGGAATTCTTACAAGGATCCAAATCCCTGACGATCTGTCGTCATGTCTATGGGTTCTACTAATTTTATCAAAAATTTCTGCGGCAAGAGCAATAATTTTCTCTTCTTTTTCTTTTAGGTTTATCATGGTTTTGATATTTGTTTATTTTATTTTTATATATATTCTCCGATTAATGTCAATCCCTATTGAAAAATGATTGTTTTGATGTGTTTTTGGAATGGGAAGTACTAACCTATTATCCAACTAAAAATGTTTCCCATTTTTAATTACATAATAGATCTATTCTCCTTCAAAAATAAGAAGTATTTTTGATTGAAGAATAGATATTTACTATCACAATAATTCCTCATTACATTTCGGACTTACTTGGATAGTAAATATAATTTCGACGTTATGAAAATTCTTAAACAATAATTTTCATTTCGTCTCAATTAAAAAACCACCATGACTCTTCAGTCATGGGGTATGGTGGTATAAAAAAATAAATTCTTTTACTTGTAGTTGATCTTTGTGTGAGCAGGAAAGAGCATCGCGAAGGAGGTCTTGAGTTTTTTAATTTCGTCTTCTACGATTTCTTTTTCACGAGCATTTACTATTTACTCAATCAAAAGGCCTGTCTTTTTTTTGTAAATTACCGGCTTGGATGTTCGGAGTTCAAAGAGATCGGTGTTGGCAGTTACATAAAAGCCAACAGTTTTTTGAATGCCGGAAGTCCACGTAACAAGCGTTTTGCGCTCAACCATAGTTTCCACTACATCCAGATCTTCGAAACTTTCTTTGATCACCTGGGCAAATTCCTTTTCCCTGGTCGTCATCATACTTTGAAAAATTTCGAAATTTCTGGTCATGAAGATGGTCAATAAAATTGTGTGTACTGCTTTCATAATTTAATTTTTATTTGGTTTATATTTCTGTTTGAGCTTTTATATACACATTTCCTCTTTTATGTCAAGCTATTAAATTTGGGTCAGAATGAAGTATATTTTGGAAAATATAGCATTATGCAGTCAATTTAAGTCTTATTGACATTTTCTTGCTAATAACTATATTATCTGTCAGGATTTTAAACTTGAAACTGAATGATCGACATCCTGCAATCACACAACGAAAACATCGATAAAAAAAATATGCGCGATACTACTCCACATATGCTATTTTTTCTATTGCTCACTATGACTACTGATGCATCACCTGAAAGTGAAGACGCAGAAATAGTGCAGTGATGTTTGCACAATAAAAAAATTTGGCAGGAAAAACTTTATAAGAAATATGCACCAAAACTCCTTGGTGTAGCGATGAGATATTGCAAGGATAGAGACGAAGCGGAAGATGTTTTACAGGAATCAATGGTAAAGATTTTTGGGAATATGCATCAACTGAGAGAGGTAGAAAGACCATATCCTCGAATGAAAAAGATTCTCATAAATACTGCACTGTTGAGTTTAAAAAAAGAAAAAAAGAATCAGACGGAAAGTTTGTCTGGAAAAAAACATACGAATATCCCCGCCAAAGATACGAACAATGCTGAAGCTGAAGAAGCTCTGCTGGCTATGCAGACCTTACCCAACAGACAGAGACTAATATTCAATCTCTACGCAATAGAGTGATATACGCACAAAGAAATAGCCGAACTTTTGTGAATAAGCGAGTCTGGTTCCAAAACGCAATACATGATAGCAAGGAAAAAAATGAATGAAATAATGAAGAATGAAAAAATATAAAATCAACCACGTAAACAAAAACATATGAATGAACTCATTGGAGCTTTAATTACCATAATTACTCTGACTTGTTTGGCTATCCAAGCCTATGGCATCAAAAGAGGGAAATACGATTCCTCTATGGCAGCTTGGGTTATCTGGACTTGCATCTTTATTTTTCTCTTTGTGATTTACCACGAAGATGGAAAATGGACTGCAATAGATTTATTTTTGGGCATCCAAACTATCGGCCACTTTGGTATGATATGGCTTACCTATAAATATGTGCCCAAAAAATTTTATCCTGAAGACTGGATACTTCTCAGTGTCGCTATTGTAGGATTTATCATTTGGATAGTCGCCTATTTTTATGGTGGGAATCTCCTTAATGCAATCCTTATAGGAATCCTAGGTCAAACTATTGCCGATGCAATTGGGGCGGTCTTCTACATCAAGATCGTTATCGCAAAACCATTTCGTCAGCCATTATCTGCATGGATTATCAATAGCTTTCTATATCCTATAACTGCATATGGAATCTATCTAGGCAAGGAGGAATGGACAGCATATCTATTTATCGGATATGCATTTGTTATGTACAACACATTGCTAATCGTTTTGATCTGGCAACGGAGGAAGAAAAAATATATCGAGCTGGATTACCACAAATGATCTAGCTTTTTTTATAAATATTTTTTTCCTTTCAAGCTAGCCTTGACATTCATTACTAAATAGGTATAAAAATAATTCAACAAAAATAAAACAGATGAAAACAAATAAAAAAGAAAGCATCAAAAGTCAGATCGCACAAATCCTTTTTTGGATTACGATATCAATTACCCTGATTGTAATTCATGTGTTCTTCGTTTTTATTAGCAAAGGAATCTACTGGGATAATATGTACTCCTATATAACAGGAGCACTAACCATGCTCATCGTGGTTACGACAACGATCATAAATGCTGAACCCATATTGAAGAGAAACAGTGCCGTATATTCCTGGTATGTTTCAATAACACTCAGAACCTGGTGGTACTGGGTTGATACAATTCTTATGGGTATTTTCCTCGCACTCACCTTCTGGTTTCTTGGCCAATTATTTATGGACAAGGAAGATGTGTTTGAAACAATACCACTTGGAGTTACTCATCCCAACCTATGTACATGGTTATTTATCGCGGGAATCGTAGGCACCGCAATTACAATGATTTACACACAGAAAAAAATGAAAAAATTTGCTGAAGAGTAACTCTCTCTCAGTATCTTTATACCCCAAAGGCAGTCTCCTCGTGAGTACTGCCGTTTTTTGTTACAAAATATAAATTGTGGAATTCCACTCACAAAATACTATAAGTAATCATCTTTTACTTTTTTACTCCCTCTATGAAAAAGAAAACAGCAAAGAAAAACAATCGATTTCTGACGCTCGTGATATGTTTGGCTATTCCATTATTGGCTGGCTCCATCGGATCACTCTTCACTACTCCGTCTATCGCAACGCGATATGCTACGCTTGCTAAGCCAACCCTTACTGCGCCAAATCGAGCATTCGGACCCGTATGGACAGCGCTCTTTATTTTGATGGGAATATCACTCTTTCTCTTGATAAGAAATGGAATCAAAAAGATACAAAGAAAAGCGTTATGGTTTTTCTGAATCCAATTGGTTTTGAATATGTTATGGTCATTGATATTTTTCACCTTCCATAGTCCACTCTTTGCATTTATAGAGATAATTATTTTGTGGATCATGATAGCTATCACCGCTTGGATGTTTTACAAAAATAATAAAACAGCATGACTGCTGTTTATCCCGTACTTACTTCGAGTATTGTTTGCAACGTATTTAACTTATGGTATCATGATATTAAACTAAGAAACTAATTTTTCCTTAACTAATTTTCCTAATCTTTTGGTCGCGTATTCTAACTTCATCGCGGTAACTTTATCTTTGACTTTCTTTTTTCGTACCAACCTTACTGGACGTCTACTTTTTGTATATCTCGCTCAGCATTTAGAATTATTATGGTCGAAGACTCTTTTTTCTAAGTCGTTGGTTATTCACGTATAGAGTGTCTTATCTTTGCATCTGAGCATGTAAACGAATCGCATTTTATTTCGAAGGAGTAAAGTTGTTTTTTACTTTATATAACTACACTTGCTTTTCAACGAGAAAGAAAGCTTTCTATCATTCTCACCTCATCTCTGTCAAAAATAAGATTGACAATCAAAATAAATTTATTATAATTGAGACAATTGGATTGTACGTGAAATTTTAATCAGGAAAGGAGATGGGGATGGAAACAAAGAATAATTTTGCATTTATCGACAACCAAAATCTATATTGTGCCATGAGGGATATCGGGTGGGATTTTGACTATAATAAATTCCGCAGATATCTAAAAGATAAATTTAATATCACACAAGCATTTATTTTTATCGGATATAAAGTAACGAATCAAATCCTCTACACACAATTTGAACGCATGGGATATGTTGTTATTTTTAAGCCAACATTAATAAGCAAAGACGGAATCATTAAAGGTAATTGTGACGCAGAGCTGGTCTTACATACTATGGTACACATCAATAATTTCGATAAAGCTATCATTGTAAGCGGTGATGGTGATTTTCATTGCTTAGTAGAATATCTAATAAAGAAAAATAAATTATTGAAACTCATGATACCAAGGAAAGATAAATATTCTGCCTTACTGAGGAAGTTTATAAAATATATTTTCTTTATAAACCATCAGAATCTAAAATATAAACTAACCAAAAATTCAAAATAAAAAAACAGTAGACATTAACGCAGACGCCGAAGCCTCTTTTGTATGGTCTACCATCGTGATGTAATAAGTATACATAAAAATATTTAAATTGCAAGAAAAAATATTTATTTATTTCCTTTACCCTGGGTCCTCGTCCCTCGTCCCAGGATTAGTACTTCATCGTCTTCCACTTCCTCTTCATCTCTATCATCATCTTCGTCATCGTCATCGTCGTCGGAGTCTTCTTTTTCGGCGGTGACGCGGTAGAGAGAAAGGAGGTATTTAGTATATTCAGTTTCGAAGGTCATAATAAATTTTACAAAAAATTATAAAGTCTGTATTTTACTCAAATACCTCGCTGCGTAATATATTATCATTGACTGTAATCCCAAATACACCAATACCAAGAAGAAAATTAATTCTCCTGGCAGCTGCGTATAAATCAACAATATCACATTCACGACCATCGCTGCGACACAGGAAATGATTCGGTAGCTGTAATCCATCTTGCTGAATATCTTGGCCAGCATCGGGACTTTGTGCGCGTAGAAGATCATGGATGAACTCACGATATTTCGGATGATTCCTCGGCTGACGACGCTGCCGATATCGCCGTTGAAGTACGAGAAGAGGCTTACGTAGATTGCGAAGTTGACCACGAGGAAGACGACGAGATTCTGCACGATGCTATTGTATCAGACTTTTTTGAGTAAGAGGACATTGGCGATGAAGGTCGCGATGACGGCTCGGTAGAGCAAATGATTGACCGCTGCGAAATCGCCCATGTGAGTAATATAGTAGATGATGAGAATTGCGATGAGGATGACATTAAATAATTCGAGAACCTGCTTGGTCCGTCATGGCATGGTAGTGAGGAAGTTGTAGAGCGCTTCCGTAGTTTTGGAGGTGAAATATTTTTTGGGAGCCGTGATTCTTTCGCCTGCGAGGATACGCCTGACGGAGATATTTTTTTTCGCTTCATCGGACTTGGGCGTGAATTGGAAGATCTTGTAGACGAGGGTAAAGAGTCCAGTGAGGATCAATGAATTTATCGTAAGCCCTAGATAAACATTTTTTATCTGATCAAAAACCGTGAGAAAAATCGCTCCCAACGAAAGGACTCCTAACTTATATCGCATATATTTTTCTATCTCATGACGAAGACCTACTAAGAAGATAAAGAAAGCAATGATTCATAAATGCAGTACTCGTAGCATAGAGAAGACATCGAAGAGAACCGCTCGTCCTCAGAGTGCTAATGAAACAACGAGTACCAACGCGACGGAGAAATAGAATCCGAGTTGGAAGACGGTTTTGCCGTCGGTATATTCTGCGAAGTAGGATCAGATTCGGAGGATGGTATTGAGTGCAAGAAGTCAGAGAGAAATATTTATCAGGTCCATGCCGAAGTAACTCAGTATACCAACCAGTCCCGCGAGGATGATTATCCAAGCGACGTAGAGCGAATATTTTTGCAAAACTTCAGATCATTTTACTTTGGCGATATTCCCTCCTCCATAATATCAGAAAAATAGTCCAAGAAAGATTAAGGGGATGAAGGCGAGATATCGTAGTCCTATGCCGTAGAAGAAAAGGATGAAGCCGAGGACGGAGAGTGATAACAAGAGTAGAGACATGTAATGAAGTCTTAATATAAAATTTATTTTTTCTTTTTTTAACAACCTCATCTTCGGCTATTTGGCGAGCCAACCTCACCCCACCTCTCCTATCAGAGAGGAGTGTAACTTTACTGAGGGCTTCTCTGTTAGGAGAAGAAACGAAGATGAGGTTGCGTGTGCGACTACAAAGCGAAATTAGTCGTCACCACTCGCATCAACACGTAATGAAACAATATCGCGAGTAAGATAATCAAGAGTAGTCTACCGATGTTTTTATTTCTGAAATATCTGATAGCGAAGACGACGAGTCATCGGATTCCCATGCTAATGAGGGAGAATGCAAGACCGTATTGGTTAGTTGTAAATAAGTATATTTCGTCGGCGAGGGTGTAGATACCCAGAAGGACAACGATGACGAGAAGAATAAATTCCATGATATCGATGAAGGTAGAAAAGAGTCATCACACATCAGCGATTTTGTAGAGGAAATCTTTTTGAAAAAATTTTCGGAAGATAGCGGATGATCCGAATGTCGCGTAATCCTTGTTCTTGAGCGAGATGTGCGCCCCGAGGGATTTGAGTATTTTTACGTTTTCACTTCTTTCAAGTTCTCTGTCTACATCTACTTTGGTGACCAATGATTCCGGCAAGATGGTTGCATTGGGATCTTGGATGCTCGCGTAGTAGTCATCGTTGATCCTTTCGATCACCTTGAAAATATCCTGGATAGTATCTCTGATTTTTTCGAAGTTGGTTCCCATACGAAACTTCTTGAGATCCTCGGTGAGCGACTTTATTTTTTTCATATCTTGGATGGGGATCTGACCATCTCCTCTCGCAACTGCTTCATCGACTTTTTCAAACACTCTGACAATAATTTTTTTCGCTGACTGCAGATTGGCGTCCTCATAGACTTTCTTTTCTTGGGCTTCTTCTTGTTTGGCCTGCGCCTGAACTTGTGCCTCCTTATTGGCCGCATCGATTTTTGCCTTGGCGATAATATCAGCGATTTCTTTGGGCGCTAATGATTTGGAATATCTATTGATGCTTGTGATGTCAAATCCTACAAAGCTGAAAAAATTGCATGCTTCTTGGATGTCCGTATATTTGGTGACAATGTCTATTTCTTGGAAATTGAGACTGATCGTAAAATAAATATCTCCAAACGTTTTTTTGTCGGGAGGAAATTCCTTGAGAGAGAGAATCAGAATATTTGTTTTTTCTAGAATTTTTCTAGCAAGCAAGGGAGCATCTATACAGACCAAAACCTCTACAGGATACTTGTCATTTTTCTCTTGTTTGATACCATTTACACTAAAAGTCATCACAAAAATACTAGGTAAAAAGCCAGAACTTGCTCTGAGTTTATGCTTTTATATTGATATTTCAAAAAAAATCAATATAAGTCCTTCAGTAAATAACCAATTTATCTATTATATTGTGTAAGATTTCTAAACAAAAAATATAACAACCCATCACTATTACCAAGGACCGAAATAACTAAGTCCTTTTTTCTTCTACTGCATTAACTGAGGGCCTCTCTGTTAGGAGAGGAAACGAAGGTGAGGTTGAAAGCCTCGGCCAAAAAGCTTTTTAGTTACCTAACCACAAAAGACCATGAAAAAACTTCTTCGAACTCTTCTCATCATCATACTCTTTGTATGAGTCGGCTTTGTCTATGTGATAAAGAATCCTTCTGCGAGTGTTTCACAGAAAATCTTAACGACACTTGGAATTGATATGACAAATAAAAACACCCCTGCATCAACAGGAATTGATTTGACCAATTGTGTCAGCTACTTCGATGGCTGTAACAATTGTACTGTCAAAGACGGAAAGGTTGAAGCATGTACCCTTATGTACTGCGAGACACCAGCAGAGCCAAAATGTAATGAATATGCAAATACAGGAGCAGACCTTAGCAATTGTACTAGCTACTTCGATGGATGTAATAGATGTAGTATGAAAGATGGGAAACCAGAGGCCTGCACGGAAATGTATTGTGAAACTCCTAGCCAAGCAAAATGTTTGACTTATGGATCATGAAGTTGAACTACAAGTCTAGCAAATCCTGCATCAGTCAATTGTGAAACAAAATGATGAAATCTAAATATAGTCAGCTCATCAGACGGTAGTCAAGTAGGAATGTGTACCTTGAATGATGGAACGGTATGTGAAGAACGAGCATATATGAGAGGCGAATGTTGAACAGACAGTAAATGAGCAGGAGTAAGCCCAGGTAATCCATGATCAGCTGGATGAAGTGAACCCACTGCCTGTACTATGGAATATGCACCTGTCTGTGCAAGCGTAGCTGTTCAATGTATCAAAGCACCATGCCCACCGATTCAGCAGACATTCTGAAATAGATGCACCATGAACGCAAATAAATTAGCAAAATTCATCCACAACGGCGAATGCGCCAAATAAAATATCCTCTTCCGCTTTTTCGCGAACAACCTCACCCCACCTCTCCTGACAGAGAGGAGTGTGATTAAACGGAGGGCTCCTCTGATAGGAGGAGAAACGAAGAGGAGGTTGAAAGCCTCGGCCAAAAAGCTTTTAGTCACTTAATCACAAAAGACCATGAAAAAGTTTCTACTCATCATCATCATCGCCCTACTCATCCGGCTATGATATAGATATATGACTTCTACGTCGACTACTACTAATGAAGCAACGATCAGTGAGAATTATACCGTAAAACATATAGCGAGAAAGGACGCGCCAGGAGAAGACATCTTTGTCTATGATAAAGCGAAGAAAGAAGTCTTATCGTTGGTCAATGAAGATCCACAATATGTATACAAACTTGTTGGCGATAATCTTATCCTCGACTTATGAACAAGCGCTAGTTCTAGAATACTCGCTATCTACGACATTCCAAGCAAAACGAAAATATTTGAATCCAATTATTATCCATCAGGTAAAAAATCTTTGGCAGTAAAAAATAATGTTGTGCAGTTTTATACTGAAGTACGAAACGAATTTGATGGACTAGAAAACATACCAGCCGACGCACCAAATTGTTCTACTACTTATAACGGATATGTAGAGACAAAAACATTTGATCTCACAACCAAGAAAGTAACTGCCACCTGAATCTTCACCTGCGCCTACTTCGAGTAAAATAACCGAGGGCTACCCCGATAGGGGAATAATGAGGGTCCCCTGTTAGGGGGAAGGGTCCCGCCGGTAGCGGGTAGGGGGTTGAAAAAGACCAAAAAGCTTTATCACATTGTAAACAAACATGCAACAAATCATCTGAAATTCATTCCTCGATCAATACTTCGACGAAACAACCATGTCCTTTCACATCAAGGAGGGCCGTCGCATTATCAGGAAAAAATGAAGTCCAGGAAATTGGAAACCGGTCGTCGACGAAAAAAGTATGAGCAAAGAAGAGATGAATAGTTTCATTGATCAGATATATAAAGAAATTGAAAGTAGAGATGATGGATTTATGGAGATCGATAGAAAGCTATCCAAAGTCTTACAGCTCGGACCATATAGAATAGTCATCGTCTTCCCTCCTCTTTCTGACGGATTGGAAATGACCATCGTCAAACCGATCAAGACATTGACCATGGAAGATTATAAATTAGCAGATGATGTCTTTGATCTCCTTAGAAATAAAGCGAAATGAATCTTGGTATCATGATCGCCAGGAAGTGGAAAAACTACTTTCGCTCAAGCGCTGATTGATGTCTATCACAAAGATAATAATGTCATCAAGACCATTGAATCACCTCGTGATCTTCTCGTATCAGACGATATCGTCCAATATAGTTTCACCTATGGAACCCATGATGAAGTCAGAGACATCTTATTACTCTCGAGACCAGATTATACGGTCTATGATGAAGTGAGAAACAAAAGTGATTTCGAATTATACAAAGATCTAAGGTTGACCTGAATCGGATTGGTAGGAGTTATCCATGCAACCAGAGCTGTAGATAGTATCCAGAGATTCTTGGGAACTATTGAAATGGGAATCATTCCGCAAGTGATTGATACCGTCATATATATAGATAAATGAGCGATTCAACAAATATATACGCTTCAACTTACGGTCAAGGTTCCAGAAGGAATGGAATCAGAAGATCTTGCAAGACCAGTGATTATAGTAACAAGTTTCCTTACGAAGCAAGTAGAATATGAAATCTATACCTTCGGAGAACAGATAGTCGTCATGCCACTTCTCGGTACTGTAGATGGTGAAGGTAAAATACAGAGCAAAGGAAAATCTGCGCTAAGTGAATATGCTAAACATACGATTACGCAAAAATTACAACAACTATTACCTTGTGACTTCTTATTGAAAATAAAGTGATCATCCAATCTCGATATCTATGTTCCTGAGACAGACAAAGGACGCGTTATCGGAAAAGCATGAGCGAATATAACGCAGTTGGAAAAGAGTATGGGATTGAAAATAAATTTGAAAAGCTTTGATGATTTACCACTCTTGGATGTGAAGACACAGATCAATACCAAAAAGAATGCTGTCGCTGAAATCAGCTTCCCGATTGAACTCGCTGATCAAAGTATTTGCTTCCTTGTCGGGGACGAAGTCGCTTACTTCACCACAGATGCTCGTGGTGTCGTCATGATCAAAAACAAAGAACTCGTCAGAACCATCGGTAAAAAATGATTTGTAATAGTAGACACAAATAAGCTATAGACTAAAAGCTCCCCTTACCTCCTTGATAAAGGAGGGGGACCACGAAGTGGTGGAGGATTGGGGAGGAAACAAAAGGAGGGGGTTGGTTCTCCAACCTAAAAAGCTTTTAAATCTCTTTATATAAAACATGAACAACTTTCATTTCTCAAAGATCATTGCCGGTGTGGGGCCGACATTAGCCAAAGAAACTGTGCTTTCCAAAGTCATCAACATGGTGGATATTTTTAGGATTTCATTATCGGGTGGATTCGATGACAACAACAAAAAATATATCGACACGATTATGAAGCTTGATAATAGCAAAACTATTATGATGGAAACCAGAGGTTCTGACATCAGAGTCAAAAACGTCATGGATATCAAAGTCAAAGCAAGACAGACGATAGAGATAGAATACAGCGAATACGCTCAGGAGCATGACAAGAGAATTTTCGTCGATGCACCGTTTTTGAGAGAATTGAAAGTCGGACAAGTTATCAAATTTCAGCAAAGTGGTGTCGTAGTCAAAATCAAATCTAATAAAGAAACGGCAACCATGTGTGAGGTAGTTGAATGAGGATGGATTCTTCAGTATGATAGAATTTATTTCCAAAATTATAATCTCAACCTTCCGTTTTTGGGTGAGAGAGACAAAAAAGATATTTTACGATGATTGGAATATGGTATCCACGTTATGGCTCCATCACTAGTGAAAACGAGAGATGATATTATCGAATTGAAACAATTTTTGGCGACAAAAAATGCGGGCAATATGAAAATCCTCGCGAAGATAGAAACTGAAGAAGCATTGAAAAATATAGACGACCTTCTCGATATTTCAGATGGATTAATCTTCGTATTTGAGAAGATAGAAAAAGCTATGAAAGCCATGAAGTTAAATGAAGAGATCTTAGTCCAAAAATGTAAGGTCTTGGGAAAGCCAGCGATTGTAACCTTTGTCGGTAAGTTTGAAAAAAATGGATATCAACTTATCAATGAAGCACAGTTGAAGAAATTTTCTCATATGGCAGTAGATGCGTATATGCTCGACACCCTGCTCCAAGAGGACGATCCACTCAATATGATTACTCAGCTCTCAGATACCCTAGATTCATTGGAGCTCAAAATCGCACCGCAAGAGATGACACGTTTCTATGTGAATAATGAATACATGGTCAGAGATTATATTATTTACAATGCGCACAGAGCAACCCAAGAAGTAGACGTTAGAGCTATGGTATTGTATACAGAAAACGGCTATTCAGCAGGTAGATTATCAAGCTTGAAACCTAGAGTACCTATCATCGCATTTACAAAGAATGATGAAAACTATAGATATTTGAATATGCTTCGAGGAGTTAGAGGATACAAAATCTCTCAATCATTTAGCTATGAAAATTTGAAAAGAATAGGAAAAGAAATGATCAGGATCATCTTCAAAGGCAACATCTCTCTCGACGACAAAATCATCATCGTCCAAGCCAACGAATCCACGAGCGACGAAAGAAGCTGAATGATCAATGGTTTAGAGCTATATAAGTTCAAAAATATTTAAATAAAATATTCCTTAAAAGATCCGTTCTTTGTGAATGGGTTTTTTATTTTATTTTTTTTGCAACCTCCTCTTCGTTCTCCTCCTATCAGAGGAGGCCTCAGTTTTTTCAGCTCAAAAATAACACCCCTCTCTGATAGGAGAGGTGGGGTGAGGTTGGTTCGCCAAAATACCAAGAGGAGGTTGTTCGCCAAAATACCAAACCTAAAAATAATCTTAACTAAAATACCATTATTTTAAGCTTCCAAAAAACACCATCACAATCTGTGCTTAAAATACATATTTATGCCACAATTTTTTTTAACGAATTTTCCGTTGCAATGAAGTAATGATACTATATATAGTGTTCACAACCAATTTGATACCACAATATCTTGTATATCCCACATATTTTCAATATTTTGTAAATACAAAACGAGACCAAAAAAATCTACTATCTCTTATTTATCATATAACATTTTTTTGTACGTATGGCTATCTATAAAGTAAGAAAAAGGAATTGAGCTATTGTCGACTTTGATATTGCCAAGATAGAAAGGGCTATCAAAAATGCGATTGAAGCGGTTGGGCAGACAGACTTTAAAGAAGTATCTAGTCTTGCTAAGAAAGTAAGTAAAGAAGTCGAGAAAAAAGTAGGGAAAGACATTCCTAACATCGAAGCTATCCAGGACGTTGTAGAACAAGTCTTGGTAAAAGAAGGTCGAGATGCGGTAGCTAAGGCGTATATCATCTACAGACAAAAGAGAGCCGATTCGAGAGCAGTAGAAAATGTCGTCATCGAAGTAGGTAAAACTATGGATGAATATCTGAGTAATTTGGATTGGAGAATAAATGAAAATGCAAATATAGGATATTCTATAGGAGGACTTATCTTGAAAAATTCTGAAAAAATAACTGCCAATTATTGGCTTTCTCACGTCTATCCAGAGGAAGTTGGTAACGCACATAGAAACTGAGATTATCATATTCACGATTTGTGAATGTTTTCTCCATACTGTGCAGGATGGAGTTTGAGACAACTGCTTGAAGAAGGATTCAATGGAATCACGGGATTATTACAATCTGCACCGCCAAGACATCTTCAATCTGCGGTCAATCAGATGGTAAACTTTCTTGGAACGCTTCAAAACGAATGGGCAGGAGCGCAAGCATTCTCTTCTTTCGATACCTACCTAGCACCATTTGTTCATAAATATAAAACTGAATTAAATGCTGAACTGGAAACTGTGGGTTCTCATTTCGCTTCGCCAGAGGCTAAAGAAGAATTTATCTATAAGAAAACATATAAATACGTCAAACAACAACTCCAAAACTTTGTCTTCAATATGAACGTTCCTTCTAGATGGGGAACCCAGACACCGTTTACCAACATCACCCTTGATCGAACTTGTCCAGAAGATCTTAAAGATAAATCGCTGATGTTGTGAGGGATGAAGCATGGATATTATCCCAAGAAATTCAGTGAACTCGAAGATGAGATCAAGATGATCAACAGAGTATTGATAGAAATCTATACCGAAGGAGATTCGACATGATCAGTGTTTACCTTTCCTATACCAACCTATAACGTCACTGAAGACTTTCCACGAGAAGATCCAGATATCGATTTACTCTTTGAGATGACAGCAAAATACGGAATCCCTTATTTCCAAAACTTCGTAGGTTCACAGTTCAAAACTACCAAAGACAAAGATGGTAATGTCACCAAAGTAGAAAACCCAGACGCATATAAACCAGGAGCAGTGAGATCAATGTGTTGTAGATTACAGCTCGATCTCTCTCAACTAGAAAAGAGATGATGAGGACTTTTTGGATCAGCAGAGATGACAGGATCTATTGGAGTAGTCACCATCAATCTTGCAAGGATTGGATATAACTTCAAGGGAGATGAAGAAGGATTTAAATGACAGATTCTTCATCTTATGAATCTCGCTAAGTTCTCACTTGAACTCAAGAGAAAAGAGGTAACTAAACGAATGGATGCATGACTCTATCCCTACACCAAAAGATATCTTCGTTCATTTAGAAACCACTTCTCTACTATCGGACTCAATGGTATGAATGAAGCTATCCTCAATCTTACCAATGGTAAAGAAGATATCTCTACCGAATGGTGAAGAAAATTCGCGACAGAGATGCTCGACTTTATGAGAGATAAACTCAAGGAATATCAAGAAGAGACAGGAAATCTTTACAATCTAGAGGCTACTCCTGCCGAAGGAGCAATGTACAGATTTGCGAGAGAAGACAAAAAACAAACTCCAGAAATTATTCAATCAGGTACAGACGACGCTCCATACTACACCAATTCTACTCAGCTTCCCGTCGGCTATACGGATGATCCTTTCGAGGCGCTTGAACAACAAAATGAACTACAATGCAAATATACCTGAGGAACGGTTTTACATCTCTATATGGGAGAAAGGCTGTCTAGTCCAAAAGCTTGTAAAGAACTTGTCAAAAAGGTTATATCAAATTACCAACTTCCCTACATCACTATATCACCAACCTTCTCTATCTGTCCAAAACATGGATATATTATAGGAGAACACGACTATTGTCCAAAGTGTGATAAGGAAATAGGCTATTCTGGACAAGAGTTTAATATTGACATAAGGACCAAACACACAGAAGACCACGAGAAGCTGGAAAAAATGTCCAAAAAAACTATTGAAAATTAGTTTGTATTGGTTATCTTACACGCATTATGATATCCTTTTATCTTTTTATTTGTTCATCTTATGAATTCATTCATCAACAAAGAGTGAAAAGAAACACTTAGAACTCCGTGTCAAGTGTTCACTCGTGTAATGGGGTATCTCAGACCGGTTAGTCATTACAACATCGGTAAAAAATCAGAATTCTACAGCAGAAAGTATTTTGACGAGCAAAGAACTGCTAACTCAAGCTTCGTAAGACAATTCTCATCACAAGTTGAATTAGTTGGGTGTGGATGTGGAAGTAACTAGCACGTTTTATTTACCAATGAAAATGGTATGGAAGAAAATACCAAAGTAGGAGTTGGATTTGGGGTGATGATTCTGAGAGAAGGAAAAATTCTTCTCGGCCAGAGACATGTGGATCCTATCAAAGCCAGTTCCGAACTTCATGGTGAATGAACACGAACCATGCCAGGAGGTAAAATGCATTTCCATGAAAGCTTCGAAGACTTATGCGCTCGTGAAACACTAGAAGAAACAGGGCTTATAATAAACAAAGATACAATCAAAGTCATCAGCATAACCAATGATATGGTACCCGACAAACACTTTGTAACGATAGGATTTCTAGCGGAAGATATACAATGAGAACCACAAGTTATGGAACCAGATGAGATTACTCAGTGGAAACGATTTGATCTAAATGATCTTCCTACACCACTCTACTTCCCTAGTGAAAAAGTGATTAAAAATTATCTTGCAGGAACGATATATAAACATTAATCATTTATCTCGTTATCACGAAATGGATATTCAAGACCTTCTTGCTCAAGGTAAACAGATTCGAGGAAATCAAAACCCACCCCTAGCACAAGTTATTGTAAGGATGGGAAAAATATTTGGAGATATCTGTAGACGAGAACGTAATGCTCCAAAAGATATATCTGTACACGAACATGAGGATCTACAAAAAGAATTATGAAATATCATCTTCTCTACTATCAGACGATGTGATGAGCTAGGATATGACCCTGAAGAATGCATAAAGATCGCTATAGATTGCCAGAAAAAGTTTCAAAAATAAAACCACCCTCTTGAGTAAAGTAATGAAGCGGACATATAAATAAAAATCTTCCTGCTTCGAAAAAACTTTACTTTTTATTTTCTGAGAAATTATCATGAAAATAACGCTCTGTTGAAGTTTTGTTTTCTCAAAAGAAATCATGGCTATCAGCCAGCAACTTACCAGTGCATGACATGAAATTCTTTGATATGAAGTCTTTGTGGATATCTTATCAAAACCAAGTAATCAAGAGGAACGATATAGCGATATAGAAGTGGAAAGAAAAGCGATGATAGATCACCACAATAGTGTGGCTGCAAGCGATGCTATCTTAATATGCAACTTTGACAAAAATGGGATAGTCGGCTATATTTGATGATCGACATTGATGGAAATAGGAATAGCATACCATCTCAAGAAAAAAATATTTGTTCTTAATGACCTTCCGAGCGACAAACAATTGAAATATGTTCAAGAAGTAATTCTGGTAAACCCGACTATTATCCATGGTGACCTAAGTAAAATACAATAAACTTTATTCTTTATGTTATGGGCAATGGAAACTCATAAGGACGATATCCCTGAACAACAGAAGCTTATACTTGCGACGACCTCACCATATAGGTTAGGAATTTTCAAGAATTTATGAATACATTTCATTAGTGAAGGAAGTGAGGTAGATGAGTACACTTCAGATAGGCCCACAGAGCCAGAAGAACTGACGCAATATCTAGCTAAACTAAAGGCTGAGGCTGTCGCTCAGAATCACAAGACATGAATAGTCGTTTGATTTGACACTGTCGGATACTTTGACGGTGAGATTTTGGAAAAGCCCAAGACGAGAGAGATGGCTTATACAAGACTAAAAAGTCTTTCTGGTAAATCTTTTACCTATACTACCGGTATCCATGCCATCAATCTAGATACTCAGCAAACGATATCTCGCACCGCACAAACGGAGGTATATATGAGAGCATACACTGATCAAGAGATTGACTTTTATTTGGACAATTGTAATGAAGCATACAAAACCCATGCGCATGGTTTCAATCCAGAAAATTATTATAGCATGTCGTTTATTGAAAAAATAGTTTGAGATCCTAATGGCGTAGTTGGTGTCCCTCTATGAGAGATAATGAATGTTCTTACTGAAATATGACACCATATTTAACTTGTCCTCATCTGAAAGTTTATGAAAATTGCGTGAATACAGCAGTCTACGATGATCGACTATCCAGGCAAAATTGCTTGTGTAGTCTTTACCCAGTGATGTAACTTTCGCTGTCATTTTTGTCATAACCCTGAATGTGTCTTACCCGAAAAGATGCTATTGTTTCAAAACGATCTCATCCCTGAAGAAGCTTTTTTCAATTTTTTGAAAACGAGAAGGTGACTGCTCGATGGCGTGAGTATCTGTGGATGAGAACCCACCCTACGACCTGACCTTTACGACTTTGCCAAGAAGGTAAAGGAGATGTGATTTCTCGTCAAGTTGGATACCAACGGGAGAGATTGGCAAATCGTCAAAAGAATGATTCAGGATAAAATTTTGGATTATGTAGCGGTAGATTTGAAACATTCTATGCACTGTTATGGAGATGCTGTGGGACTAGAACAACCTGCAGAGTTTTATAATAGTTTTCAGAAACTACTTCAAACCTTATTAGAGAGTAAAATAGATTATGAGTATAGAACAACGGTTGCAAAAGGGCTTCACACCGCAGACGATATTGAAAATATGGCTGTCTACATCAGAGGAGCGAAACATTATTACCTCCAGAATTATATCGGTGGAAACACTCTCGACCCGGACTTTGGAGGAACACCATTTGACGATGATGAACTCGAAGAATTTAAAAAAATAGCTGAACCTTATGTCCAGCATTGCGAAATCAGAAAATAAAATTTTATAGTTTTCCTTCTTTGACCAAATCTATCGATGAAGGACTTGTTTGGATTTTCATTATTGCTGTGTCGGATTTACTTTCTAAAAAGTCTTTAACCCTCTCCACCTGCTTCGGTACGGTGTTTTTTGGAAAATCTTGAAAAGCAAAATATTTAATTTCCTGTGCCTCCTCATTGAGCGTAATTTCTCAGGAGATTACTTTACATTCAAATGAAAAGACGACATCATCCTTATTTGATTTGGTATACACACCGACTAGTTTGGTTATCTCTACATCTAATCCTGTCTCCTCTTTCACTTCACGAATCATTGCTTGCCATGGAGACTCTCCCGATTCAACACCGCCACCGGGTAGATTTCGTAATGCATAATCATTTCTCAAACAAAGAAGGATACGACCTTCGTCATCCCTTATAATCCCAAAAACTCCGATAGGAAATGTTGTTTTCATGGAGTAATTATGAGAAAATAAAAATATATTCGTAATCCGTAATTGATAACCTGCCTGCCGCAGGCAAGGTTCGTAATTATTTAATTAGTTCGGCTCGGTCTCATGGTTTAATTCCTGCAGCATTTGCTTCTTCGATGTCGATATGAAAATCGAGTGCATAATCATCTTTGGCTCTGACTGCTACATTTTCAAAAACCAATCCTCTGATTCATCCGATACGCATACTTACTTCATCGCCATTTTTTATTCCCATTTCTTCAGCTTCTTTGACTGTGCAATGTAAATGTCTTTGTGACACCATAACAAATGGACCATAAATTTCTCCTAGAGGTCAAATGATTTTGATATATTCTAAACCGCTAATATCGCCCGACACCTTGATGGGCGCATTCGTTCACAATACGAAATTGTCGCCAAGCACAATCTCTACCTGAGTCGTCTTTCTTATTGGCCCAACCACCCTAACTTTTTCTATCTTGCCTTTTGGTCATTTGAGGGTTACAAATTCTTCACATGCAAATTGGCCTGGTTGAGAGATATCTTTGAATTTTTTAAGTTCATATCATTTTCCAAAAAGCTTCTCTGTATCACTTGGGGAAAGATGCACATGTCTATTGGAAACGCCGATAGGAATTCTCATAATGAATGATGAAATGATAAAGTAATTATATGTTTAATTGTTGTAATACGATTTCAATTTGCTGATGAAGCTCTTCAAGCGTTCCATTATTGGTGAATACATGATTAGCAAGCTGAATGCATTTGGCGATATTCTGTTTCGCGGGATCTTCGTTCTGCATCTCTCTTTCTTCATTACTGATAAATTCCTCGAAAGAAATCTTATCAGTTTCACTTCCTCTAAGTACCGCTCTTTCATATCTAACTTTTGGATCTGCATCGACAGCAAAAAGGTGAAAGTCTCACTTATTTTTTAGTGCTTCAACCTCTCCTACAGTTCTAATACTTTCTGCGATAGCATTTTCTCAATTTATTTTTGCTTGTTCATAGAGTTGTTCAGCAATATAAGAGGCTCAATGTTTTGCACGAAGATCATTAGCCACCGAAACCATGCTATCCCTATTTACCGGCATCCCTCTCTTCTCTATCTCTTGAATCAAAAATGCTCTTACGGAAAAATGCTGAAATCACTTCTTCTGGACGAGATAGTCTACAATGGTACCTTTACCAGCACCAAGTGTTCCTGTGATTCAAACGATAATCATGATTATAAAATCCTTATAAATTAAAAAGATGCCAATGGATTTTTTATATCCTGGAGTATAGTAATTTACCTGGAAGAGTAAACAAATTTTTATGTTTGATAGACAGAAAAAACTATGTAATTTTGTGTCGATAGTATGCTTATCTGTTAATCTTTATTACTTGACATTTCTGTTAAAATGTTTATTATAATCTTTAGTAAATTAAAACCCATGAATAAAAAATCAAAACTTCAAGAGCTCTTGGACAAAAGAGCCCAAGAAGAAAAACAGTTCAAAGAAGATCTGCAGACGGTAAGCCAAGAGCTAATGGATCTGGCACCAGAAGGGAGTAAAACGTATGTATTTGTATTGTTTGCTACCCATGAGAATTTTCTCCAGAATATATATACCAACACCTATTTTAATAAAGTGAGTGGAAAGGATCTGGAAAAATATCGCTGGGGCAATTTGGATATTGCATACTCCAACCTCATCTTATTGAAAGAGGCCTGGAAGGACATCGTTACACTTGAAATCAAAATAAGCTCCACAATCGAAATCCGATCAAGACTTGTTTTGGTAAAAGAAAACATATAACGGGGCCCAAAGCCCCTTTTTTATTATGCGAATTAATTTGTTTCTCAAGTAAGGGTATTTAACGTAACGGTGTCGCCCTCATTTTTGTGGAGAGGAATCATAATCTCCATTCATGATTCTATGGTTGCCGGTTTTTTTCCTGCTTGCGCTCTGTCTCATTTTACTCCTGGGACCGTAGAGATTATTTTGTAAGCAACGGTTGGTGGTAAGATGACACTGATAACATTGCCCTTATAGACCATAATAAAACAGTCCATATTCTCTTTGAGATATCAGACAATATCGTCTATCATAGACTTGTTGAGATCATACATCTCTCCTGTATCGTTTTCCATAAAGGTGTAACTATCTCCTGCTGTATACAAAAAAACAGCATTCTTGGTTATAACATCGCCCTTTTCTAAAACGGTTCATGATTTATACGTGAGACTCTGGACACCGCCAGTAATAAGATTTTTCATTTTGAAACTGTAGCTTCCCTGCCTCTGTTGCATCTGCATAAAAGAGAAGTCTACTACTTTGAATAACTGACCATCAATTTCGAGGATGGTATTTTTTTTAATTTCAGAAACATCTAACTTCATTGCCTTATGACTAAATGATTAAAAGATAATTTTAAATTAATTAAGTTCAAATACAATAAGCTGACTTCCTCCACCTAGACTCTGACCAAGAATATTATTAACAAATTCCTGGTATTGAGGATTGTTGGCCTTAAGAAGACTTACCAATCCTAAGTATTGTGTAAGAATCAATCTCTCATCCTGTGATAGTGCTTCAATAGTTTTATTTAATTCTGGTGAAGCTCATTGTTGTGTAAGTATCTGAGACGCTGTTGAAAATACTTTATTTTCGTCTATAGTTTTTCCATAGACATCAGCGATATCTCCTATTGCTTGTCCATCACCTATTCTATTTGCAAAAGTCTCTCCGATAAAATTAAGGAGCTCTTGAGCGTCTGGGAAAAATCTTGCAATAGAGAGTTTAGCCCTCAAGAAGATAAGTTCGTCTACTGACATAGCTCCAAATTTTGCTATAAGTGTTGCATCAGGCAAGGTAAAGGCGTATTTAGCCCCTAGATTATTGGTTGAAAATAGACTAATATATCATACCTTTCGAAGTTTTACAAGATCACTTATCGCTCCATCTTCTTGAATCCTTCCCGTTACGGGATCTCTCTTAGCAAAGAATCTATTGAAAAGTGATTCGTTTCCTTCACCCATTACAACCGTTCCAATGTTTGGATCGATAACAAGATATTTCAAATTACCCTCTCTGAGTCTCTGATATGATTTACAGAGGTTACCATCACTATTTTGTTCCCGAAATCGAGAAAGCATTCAATCTTGTTGTATATTTCTTTGATTGTCTAAGAAGTATTGTATATAAGTTCCCGCGATTAGAACCCCATCAGTATTTTTTCTATCTTTCACGTGATTGATAAATTTGTTGTAATGAGGGAATTGGAGATTAAAAACATCCTCTTGTCCGTACCCTGCCTTTACTACTTCTTTCTGTTGGAGGGTTGTGGTAACTTCTACTGTTTTCCCATTATTCATTTTATATCGAAGGAAAGGACCACCTCCACCTTGTGAAGAGATCCTGACAAAGTTCATCACAAATTGTATCAATGCCCATATAGTGAAGAGGAAAAGAAGTATATAGACCATAGTCTTATCATTTTCTTCATGAGAGTGTTCAAATATATCTCTGAGAATCATAGCAACCGCTATTACCGTCCATACAACAAGCCCCATTCCATACCACACAATACCTCATCCGATAATCCACCAGATAGCTCGTCCTATGATGGTCACACTTGAAAGTGCTACTAAGTTGGTATCTTGTTTATGGTGTTTTGTATTGAATAACGCGTAGACAAATCCGAGCATCAAAAGCATAAATATCAATAATCGTACAAATCCTATATCCGTATAATAACTACTGAGGTTTTGCAATGATCGATTGAAGACGACATTGAATGGTACAAGATATCTATACGGGATATTAATTTTACCGGCCTGTGTCTGGATTGTGTGATTTTGATAATATCCTCTAAGTGCAACTATCTGATCCCTATATTCTGTAGGATTAATAACTGTTCCGCTTCCTTTGGTTGCATATGCAGTAAGTGCTCAGCTAAGAAGATTATATGCCTGACCTCATGGTTTCGTTTTCGCGAGCATTGCTTGTAATGTAGATACATTGAAATTTTCTATTGCTTGAGCATTCACACAAAGCATCTTCGCCGGACCATTAGTACCGTAACATCTATTATCACTTGGGTAAAATATTCTAAGTAATCCATAGCCGAGATTGAGCCCTCCACCCTTAGCAATTTCTTTCCATCCATATCCTACATATCTTCCTACATCTTCATTTGTTACTACTGCTTTTTTGACATTAGCCTGTAATTCTCCTTTGGTATAGGTGGTTTGTTTACATTGTTCTGGAGTGAGTATAGCAGAGTTAATAACTGTCTGGTCTATTATATTTTGCTCAACTAACCCTGTTGCATCTGTTGTGGCTAATAATATTTTGGAATCACTTTTCTGCGCTAAAATTACATTCTTGATAAGAGTTCAGGGACTAAAGGTACCAGTACTAATTTGATTGATTAGGATATTCGGTCATTTAAAGATAAATAATGTCGCTACTAAAGTAACCAACCAGACACAGATATAGGTGAATAATCTTTTTTTGTCTGATAAATTTCCTTGGGCCTTATCTTTGTTCATAAATATTCTTATTATTCCAAGGACGACAACAATTAATCAAATAAACACAATATATTTTCCTGCTGCAGGAGTCATCATATCTGGTGCATTAGCGATTTTAAGAATGCCCGTAACTCCTACTGTCATAATACCCAGTCCAATCGCTATAACACTATCTATCCAAAGTCCTACAAGGAGTAATCCAAACAACGCTATATCTATAAATGCTGTTGGCTTCGCCATAAGTGCCCATGCAAACATTACTCATGAAATAATAATATATTTAAGTGAATCTCGATGGAGTTTGAGTCCGTGTTGACGATTATCGAGAACGTGTTTGAGAAATATAATTCCAGAAAGCATGGCTAAAACAGTTAAGGCCATTACTCCAAGATCAGTTTTATTGTCCACAAAAACCAAGAAAGCACCCATTCAACTTGTCAACCGGAAAAGGAGCATCATCCATCCACTATACATACCAAGTGTTGTTGTCATATCACTTTCTTCAGTTTTTTTTGAAGCAAAGTAACTGAGTGCTTCTTTGATAAGTCCTGTTCCAAAGATAAGGACGAATATTCCACTTAAAAAGTTCATAGCTACGGCTATGGTATCTGGTGCCATTCGAAATCGACTCTTGATAGGATTGATAAGGGCGAAGAAGAATGTAATGAAAATATGCCATAATCCTGGTGCCATTCCCACTACTCATACATTTCACCACATCACTCCATGACTTTGTGCGAGTACCTTAGGGATATACATATATGCGTGATTAGCATCCCACGCTGTTGAATAGGGGATAAATGATAATTGGAATCAGTATAAATAATATATAAGTGAAATAGCCAATAGGACGATTCCTATCCATTTCCACCAATTTGCTTTGAGTTTATGGCCCCTAAACTCATCTGCTATATCGCTAATAATAGTTTTGTAAGGAAGCATATCTGCTTTCATGCGCCAAACCATATAGCCAAGTCCCAAGAAAAGAATCCAAATGATTGCCCCTCGAATGAGATGAACCATAGAAAAGATATAAATAATAAGTAAGAAAATCCCCAGTCAGATTCAAAAATTTATAAGCATTTCTTGTCGTCTTGTTTCTTTGAACTTAATATAGGTTTTGGATATCCATGTTCCAAATGCCGTGATTCCTACGATAAAATACATACCTAAGAAATAGAGTATCAGCGTATTGAGCATAAGGATAATAAATCCTGCAGATCATCAGATGATACTATCTTTTACCATGGTGAATGCTGTAGTATAGAACATCAACGTCAATGGTATAACATAGACAAAGAATTTTTTCACTGAAAATACTTTTGATCTGATAATGTATACGATAGGAATACATACTGCAATGATACTCCAGATTATCAATTGCCGATTTGCCCAACTCGCAAACATAGTTTGATAATACGTGTGATTAGCCATAAATTCGTTGAATATTGATACTCAGAAGAAGCTCAACAGCAGAATACCGATGACTAGAAAGATTTTTTGTTTCATGAACTAGAGGATTAAAAGATTAAAAGTATTTAATGAATGGTAATTTTCTAAGTTCTAAGGCCTAAGCTCTATTTTTGGGATCGTAAAATGCATGGAGAAGTATTTTGGTTAATGGCACATTGAAAAGCAAAGTAAGTAACATAGTCACAAGTAACATAGATCAGAATCATTTAAACACATTGGTACCCATAGAGAAAAGTACAAACGCTATCAATCCTGTACTAATTTGACCATCTCTAATCGCTGATCGACTCCTTTCTTTTGCATGATCTATTGCTCATATAATATGTTTTCCTTCTCTAAGTTCTTCACGAAGTCTTTCATAAATCAAGATATTTGCATCTACCCCCATTCAGATAGAAAGAATGATTACTGCTATTCCACTCAATGAAAGCGCATAATCTGTAAGCTTCATAAATGCGGCAAGCACTACAAGAAATGAAATCAATACTATGCCCGTGAGAATCATTTTTTTATATCAATACATGCAATACAACAAGACCATGATAGCGATGAATCCTATTAGTCCTGCTCGCAATGCTCCACTTAATGCATTACTTCCAAGCGATGGGCTAATTTTTTCTTCTTGCATAAGTATCAATGGCGCAGGCAATGTTCACTCATTGAGCGCATTAGATAATTGTTTAGCGGAATCTACGGTAAATGATCCATTGATTTCTGCCGTTCCTCCACAGATCTTGCTTTGAATATTTGGAGCTGTAAGTAAATTTCATCATACAAAAATCGCCATAGGTTTTCCTATGTTTGCTTGCGTAACATTACAAAATATTTCTTTTCCTTTTTCATCTAAGTTGATAACTACAACAGGTTCACCGACTTCTGAAGTTGAGGTATTTGAAAATTTGAAGTAGGCACCATTGAGGATGGTTTGACCATCAGTTGCTGGTACTCGTGTTTCTCTATCCTGTACAAATACATCTTCAAATGCATAGAGAGTAGCGGCACTTCCGGAGATATCTTTTCCTTGTTTTTTTTCTATTAGACGGAACATAGTATATCCATCCAACCTTACTCCTGTACCCTGCACAAGAGCATTATCGCTTTGTTGATAAACAGTAGTATAATTACCCTCAATAAGTCCGTAAATTTTTCCTATCTCCGCAGTATCGAGAAGTGTAGGATTTTTTTTGTACATATCAGGTAACTGATCTAAGGTATTCCCCGTATAAAGATTATGATAAATATTTTCTGACATTCTTCCTTCGAGCATTTTCTGGATATTTTCTGGATCCTTTTTTACTTCCGCAAGAACCTGTTCAGCTAATGCTTTTCTTGCTGCAATTGTCGTCTTGGTGGGTTGATCTGGGTTTTGAAGTTTGAATTCGAGTTCGAGTGTCTTACCGATAAGCTCTTTTGCCTGATCAAGATCTGCAATACCTCCTATTTCTACAACAATGTAATTTTGATTGTCTAGATTTTGGACATATGCCTTATAATCACTTACCCCAAGTTTGGATATTCTACTATCAATGTTTTTCATGATAATGTTTTCGATGGTTTTTTTGATAGCAGCAAGCTCAGCGGCATTGGTATATACTTTTTCATATTTATCATAGGAAATCTTATAGACAAGCTTTGTACCTCCCGATACGTCAAGTCCCTTCCTAAAATGAGATAATCCATTTGAAGTAAATATCAAGCTTCTCGTACCTGTCTGTGGATCAAATTTTCTTCCTACAAAAAACACGAATATCAACGATACGATAAATAACGCTGCAAAAATCATTTGTTTACTAATCTTCATCTGCTGAAATAAGGTAAGTAAAATTGTAAAATAACATACCGACTGTTTTAGAAAAAAATTCCCTTAAAATAATTGTAGAATTTTTTTCAGATCGTCGGTACATATTAATCACTTGAAATAATCCTGCTTACCGCAGATCATTTTCAAGGGTTAATATGAAAAAATGTTTGAACGTTATTTTCTAGCTTTTTAAGGTAAAAATACAAGAGAAATTCTCCGTTCTACAAAACAAAAAATAGGCTTTAGACTTAAAGTTTAATAATTTTATATTGTTTCTTTCCTTTCCTGAGAAGAAGAATTCCATTGGTGAAATCTTTTTTGGAAACTATCACTTGAGGATCTTCAATCTTTGCCTCATTTATAAACAAAGATCCCGACTGTATCATTTTTTTTGCATCACCATTTGAGCTTGTCAATCCAACCTCGGTGAATGCGTCTAAAACTTTCATCTCGGACTCTTTCATCTCGATACCTCAAGTTTCGGCATAGAGAGCCGTCAAGTCATCTTTGGACATCGCAGTAATGGTCTCCATAATATTTTCTCATCCAAAGAGGATGTTGGAAATTTTTTCTGCTTGTTTCACAGCATCTTTTCAGAAAAGTACCTCTACAACTCGAGAAGCAAGTTCTTTTTGTCCTTGTCTTAATTCTGGTTTTTTGTTGTGCTCAGCGACAATTTTATCTATTTCTTCTACGGACTTGAGTGAAAATACTTTTAATAGTTTTCCTATCAAGCTATCATCGGCATTCATAAAAAATTGATAAACGAAGTACGGGCTATTTTTCGCCTTATCTACCCATACAGCATTTCCTGCAGATTTTCCGTATTTAGCGCCTGTGGCGTCGGTGACTAAAGGTATAGTCATACAATATGCCTCTTTATCGATTTTCTTTCTAATAAGTTCCATCCCCGTCGTCACATTTCATCGTTGATCTGATCATCAGAGTTGCAACTTTACCCCATGTTTTGAAAACAGCGTAAAGAAGTCAAATCATTGAATCAGCATATAACTGAACTCTGCATACGTAATGGACTGTTCTGGATCTTCTATCCTCTTTTTGATAGACTCCTTGGCTATCATATAGTTCACGGTGATATACTTTCCTACTTCACGTAAAAAATTCATATACTCCATTCACTTGTAAAAGTCGTAGTTATCGACCATTTCATAGTCGAAATCTATATCGTAATTTTTTTTGATATTTTCCAAAAACGTTTTGAGCTGAGCGTAAATAGACTGCTCGTTATGTCTGAGTCCTTCTTCAGAGAGAAAATTTCTTTCATCACTTCTTCCACTAGGATCTCCTATCATGCCTGTCGCCCCTCATACAAGGAAGTAACATTTATTTCCATATTTCATGAGATGCACTGCCGCCATTACAGAAAACATATTTCCTATTTGTAGGCTATCAGCAGAAGGATCAAATCAGATATAAAATTTTTCTCATCCTTTATTATAGAGGTCGAAAATCTTTTCATCGCTAAACTGATTTACTAAACCACGTTGTTCTCGTTCTTCACGGAGATTCATCACTTTATTACTTATGGAATAAAAGATTGCTAATTATTTGACTACTGATTGCAGATTATAGATTGGGGCAAGGGATTGAAAGGATTAAAAGGTGCAAAGAAATATTTCCTTTTTATTCTTTCCCCCTTTGCGCCTTTGCGCCTATTTTAAAAAGTCTACATGCGTTCTACAAATATCATTCCTATAAGATTCATCGCTTGCTTTAATGTCACTATGGTTTTTTGCAACAAAGCAATTCTTGTGACTTTGGTTGCTTCGTCATCTACTAATATTTTGGTATGTGCATAATAACTATTTACAAGCTGAGCTAAGTCGAAGCAATATTTAGCGATATAATGTGGAGCTAAATCGTCTTTCGCCTTGGAAATAATTTCATCTAGATTGCTAATTTTCTTGATGAGTGAAAACTCTTCATCTTCTTGAAGTAAGGTGTAATCAATTTTTTTCACGTTTACCACTCATGCACTATCGATGACACTCTGTATTCTCGCTCCAGTGTAAAGGATATATGCTCAGGTTTCACCTTGCATATCCATTGCTTCATCTAAGTCAAAGATAATGTCCCTCGTGATATCACCTCTGATCAAGAAAAATCTCAAAGCCGAGATCGCTAATGCTTCAGCGACACGATCCAATCGAATATCATCCTTTTCCGGATTTCTTTCTTTGGTTTCTCGATAGGCTTTTTTATGGAGCATATCCAACATCTCATCTATAGTAACAGTTCGTCATTTTCTACTCGAAAACGGTAATCTTTTTTCTTGTTTCTCTTCATCACTAAGTTTATATTTTAGATTCAAAAGTGTCTGAGGCGTAAGATAAACTACACCATAACCAAGAGGTAAATATTGTTTTGCTCATTGGATATGTCCCAGCAATTTGAGTGCTGAAGCTACAACATTCTGAGAAGGGATTTGTCTATAATCGATTACCGTAACTGCTTCATCATAATTTCCAAATGCATGTGCTTTGCCCTGAGTAGTATCTGTACTTGTCGTATACATCCTCATACCTCTTGGATCTTCTCGTGATTGTTCGTATCAAAAATCTTTGTCCATATATCCAAGTTTCCACATTGCGAGAGCAATATCTTTTGCTATATAAGTTGCTAAACCATCTGACTTGATCATGATTTGATATTGTTTTTCTTCTTTGGCATATTCTGGAAGACTAGAAAGATCAAGGATTCGACATCATTTTGCGTCGCCTTCATCGGCAAACTTTACAAATCATTTTTCTTTGAGAATATCTATCGCACTCGCAAAAAATTTCAAATGCAAAATATGCGTTTCCCAGGCGACAAGGTCGAAATAGGCGCCCATTCTTCGGCAGCTAACCATCTGTTGTTCAGTACAATCTTGGGTATATTTCTGATGAAGTATATTTATTTTTGGATTAGTATTTTCTTCTATTTGTAATAATGTCTCTGAAAGTTGCTTCATAAAAATAGGATCCTCTTCCATCTTCCTCATCTTTTCATAAATCTCTCCACAGTAATGATCGAACTTCTTGTCTGTCTCTACGGGGATGTTATAGTATAAATGGCCCACAATATTGTACCCTATATTTACTCCACTATCATCACCATAATCACAGCTGGTAACCTCATATTTGAGATGCTCATATATTCTTCTCATACTATCGCCGATACAAACATTTCTCGCCTGTCCGATGTGAAGCGGTTTATTCGGATTGGCACTCATATACTCTACCAAAACCTTCGTTTTGGAATTATGAACTCATAATTCTGAATTCTGAATTGATGAAAAAAATTCACTGATGAATTTTTTTTTATTGATATGTGTATTGAGATAGCCACCGATAGCTTCAAATTTTTCAAAATATTGTCAAAATAAGACGCTGGAAGTTTCTTTTGAAACTTTAACGTCGTTTTTGTCCAGCGCAGCTGAATAGGAATTTTGAGAAATTCCTATGAGAGAACTGAATTTTTCTGCGAATTGTTGTGCTATCACGTTGGGAGATTTTTTTTCCTGCTTAGCGAGTTGAAAACAAGGAAATGCAAAATCTCCAGGAATATTTTCTGGTGGGATTTCTATCAATGCTAAAATATCTTCTAGAGGAATATTGACCTGCTTGACTAGTATGTCGGCGAAATATTTTTTGTATATTCAGATCATTTTCTTGAATACAGAATGAAGAGTTAAAGGTCCGGAAAAAATAGCTTTTAGCGCTAATTACTTTCATAGTAGTAAGTTGGCAATAGTTATCAAGGCGAATATAAGAGTATTTTTTATATTTAGAGAGAATATTTGAATGCATTAAACAACCTTCTTACTGTTGCTTTAATAATAGTGTCCTCGAAATCTTCTTCTGGATAGCTCTCAATCACCGTTGGGTTTGCCTTGAGTTGGGCTTTGATCTCCTTCATTTGTTCAGCACTCACCACTTCTCCTATCGAATTTCCATATTTGTCCCTAGTGAGTTCAGCTATACGCTCAAGGAATTTATCACTTCCAATTATATCTAGGGCATCTTTTTTGGAAAGAAATTCTATATCTGTATATACCCTTCCTTTGTTTCGCGTATGATCTAGAGGATTTGTTTTACCAGGCATTTTAAGCCCTGCGTCATTTACCCCCTGCAAAACAAGAGCATCACCATTCTCTATAAACGAACGAAGAAATCTTCTTGTTGCTATAACATTTAAATTTTTTTCCATATAAATCTTATCTACTCCTCCCTGAGAATTTCGTAGGAGTGCGTTTCTTGTACCTTCCGGAGCCAAACCAAAAATATTTCATTGCTTCTTTGCGTGTCTATTTATCTCTTCCTTAAACCCCTCTCTCACTTCCTGGACCTCTCCCTTTAATTTTTCTATCTTCGATTTATCATTGAGAGTAAATGTTTTGAGAAGATGAGAAAAGGTACTGATAAGATATCATTGTTTTTGCGTAGTTAGAGAGGGAGCGATGAAGGTAAAAATTTTATCTTTTTTTTCTGGATGACCAGAAGGTGACGCATTCCTATAAAACTCTCTTGCTATAGTGGCAAGATTTGCGAAAGTCCCATGGTTGCTTGCTAAAAATGTATTCTTTGGATTATCCATGATTTGTTGCATAACCGTAGTATATTTCATCTGATCATAAGGAACTACTTGTATGAAGGCGTCAAAAATTGATAGCACAAATTTTCTTTTGATGCTTGCCAATATGCCTGTCTCTCTTGGGTAAAAAATCTTAGACATTTTGTCAAAAACAAAAGAAGCAGGATCCATTTCATCCTTTCTAAGGATATCATGAAAATGCTCGTTATAGAAAATATCGATTTCTTCTGAAGTTAACAAACTCTGGAATGGCTTTTTACCGTCTAAACTCATAGATGATTTGCCTGAAATAAACACCTCCTTGTTACATATATGCCCCCATAAGTCAATATATTGTTTTTCTAATTGACTTTTTGTCCTACATGGCTATGATGGCTTTTCTAAATAGTAACATTATGAAAGTAATAATCTCGTCACGGCTTAATTTCAATTTTATTCCTTTTACGGACAGGAAAAAAATCGAGGAAAGAATTGAACAACTCAAGGAATGTGGTATGCTAGGAGAGGTAAGATATGGTCGTCCTCATTGCCTAAAGGGCAATAGAAATGGAATGATTGGTTTGCGTATCGGAAAAACGTCTCGTTTGCTTTTATCGCCTATCGAATTCGATGACGAGAGAAGAACAAAAGAGAACAAACCATGGTACCATTATATCACGGGGGTGATTGTACACTACTCTCCTAATCACTACAACACGTATTATTGAAAAAGCTTCGAGGATTTTTGTTTCGAAGCTTTTTGTTTATCTTTGCTATTTCAAAATCTAATCATCTAAGGGCGGTTTTTGTCTTAGCTGTTTAATTTTACCGGTGAATTTTTTGTCTATAATGCGAGCCTCGCGCTCAGCTTGTGGAATCTTTGTAGAAATTCTTTCTTTAGGAGTTGTAAGTATTTCCTCTAAGAGTTGTCTGAAATGATGGATTACTTTTTCTTTATTTGCTATTTGCAAACGTTCTTCCTGACAAGTCATAATGAGGATTTTTTCTTCATGATGGATTCTATTTCCTGCTGTTTGAATTAATCTTTCTTTTTGTTCCTCCGTCAAATATTGTGAATCATGCACATTGAAATAAAGTTCAGCTTTGGTTGCTACTTTATTTACGTTTTGTCCACCATGTCCTCCACTTCTAGAAAAATGAAAATGAACTTCACGCTGAAGAATGGTATCTATGATTTGATTTTGATCCATGAGAATAATATATCAACTAAACAATATAAATGCTGAATTTTGGATTTTAAATGCTGGATGAAGGTATTCGTCTTATTATAGACTATAGCCACTTAATAAATATACGATAGCTCGTAATATAATAAATCATACATTTAAAATTTAACATTTAACATTCAAAATTTAAAATTTTTATTATGATTGTTTCTTGTGTCTTTCTATTTTGGCAGTTTCGTATTTATCGAGTTCTGAAGAGATTTGATTTTTAGCTAAATTTTCACCCTTTGCGCTAGGTTTTTTGGTACCACTTACGGTACGTGAAAGTTCTTCTACTCCTAACCATAAACCACTTCCTATAGTATTTGCTAAGTTCGTTTTACGCTTTTCTTCAAATTTTTTTAGATCGTCAGTCATGACTTTGAAAGCAAAATAAAGATACAAATACAATATGTTTTTATGGCTGAAATTCAACTGTATATACTATCGTTGCAAGTTACAGGTTGCAGGTTGTAGGTTCTTGTTTTTCTCTTGAGACTTGATACTTGATACTTGCTACTAGTTTAAATTTTCATTTGATATTTTGGGTCTGGTTTATATAATGAAATCATATTTTATTCTATCTATTGAGCTAATGATAAAAACAAAAAAATTAGTCACCTTATGATTGGTCGGTATTGCTGTAATGTTGTGATGTGCACGATGAGCCAAGGTTACCTTCCAGCCCTTGTATTCTGATGCGAGATTCCAACCCGCTGGTAAACTTGCTGCTGGCTGTGCTAGCTCTGCTGATATTTCACTTTCTCCTCAAGGACAAAAAATCACAAAATTTACTCTCGTAATATATTACAATCCAGAAAACATAGAGATTCTTCGTGTCTTACCAAGAATCAATAATGGAGTTATGAATTCAAAAATCGAATATGATAAAATCGTTCTCGAAGTAGGAAGTCCTGATTTTTCCTCAATGACAGCGGCGACATCATTTTTCCAAATCTATTTCAAGAGCGATATCGTAGGTAAACAGATACTGACTCTATGAACGGGTTCTGAGGCTGTTACAGCTAATAAAACTTATCCACTGCAATGAATATTTAATTTGGATTTTGCAAAAGTACCTGAGTGCGAACCTGATGTTGTTCCGCCAAGTGTAAGTTTGATCTATCCAAAAGATACGAACAATAGAATAACTCTCGATCAATACTTTATCTTTGACATCAAGGATATTGGCAAATGAATAGATAAAAATAGTGTAATCATAAACTTCGATGGACAGCAATATTTCTATGGATCTGAGAACATGAAATGGAATGGAAATTATCTGACCTTCTATCCCGGCACTTGGATTCCTATTGACGCCAAAGTAGACCTCAAAATATCGATTGCCGACAAACAGGTGTATGGATGAGCAAACAAAACTGAGAGCATGTATAGCTTCAAAAGCGCTACATGAATGGTGCTCAATAAAAATATCAGTCCGATGATGTTTATAAGAATAGCTCAAGAAGCAGAAAGGATATCTGCATCTCCAAATGAGTGTGCTCTACTGACAGATTTTTATAATAAATCTGAGGTGAGCTATCAACAGGAACTTAAATCTATCATCCAGAAGGTGTGATGTAACCTGACAAATACTGGTGTCTTGAATCTAGTCAAAGAAGAATCTGCTCTTAGTATAAAGCAAAAACAATATAGAAGTGTTTCTGTCTTGGCGATGGTTGGACGAGCGCTCTTTATCATCTCATTTATGCTCAAGATTCATTATCTCCTTTCTTATAGAAGACATAAAAAAATAGTAAAAGATCTTATGAAATAAGACGCCGACCCCGACTGTTCGGGGTAACGTCGTTTCCATCCAGCGCAGCTGAATAGGAATTATTGAAATTCCTATGTGATGAAATAACAATATGTGTTTTAGCTTCGAGCCTGGTGCTTTAAGCCTTAAAGCTATCGGCCATGGTATTTGAAATTGAAAGAAAATTTTTGATAAAAAACATACCGATGGACATCGGACAATTTCCTCACAAGGAAATTACTCAATGATATTTTACCGATCCGAGTACGGGGAAGAGCATCAGAGTCAGACGTATTTGAAATGAATATATGGTCACGAGAAAAAAGTGAAGCGGACTCGTCAGAGAAGAGATAGAAGTTAGTATTGGTAAAGAAGAATTTGATCAATTGTGGTTCCAAGTAGAAAATCATTTTGTCGAAAAGACTCGTTATGAAATACCTTACAATGGAGTTACCATCCAGCTTGATGTCTATAAAAACCTTCATGGGCTTAAGACCGCTGAAGTAGAATTTGGCAGCAAGAGAGATGCAAAAAGCTTTGTCGTGCCTGAATGGTTTGGTGAAGAACTTACCAGAATGAGAGAAGCGACAAACGCGTATATTGCCAATCATGGACTATCTGACGAATTGATTAGTCTAATAAATTAATTTTGGATGTTGAATGCTGAATTTTGGATGAATGAATTATTTTTATATAGACCATTACTTCATCACAGTTGTTATCTAGCTATAGTCAATCATAAGATATTACCATTATTTAAAATCTAAAATTCAAAATCTAAAATTATTTATTTTTATGTTTTGATATGAAAACTGTTTTGCATTTTGGAAATGTAGACTGGATACATCTCTTTGAACCTCAAAAGGATGAGATTAGCGATCTCGTAAAAAAATATGATTTTCATGAACTGATTGAAGATGACCTGTTTGAGCTCACCAACCAAGAAAAAATAGATGTCTATGAAGACTATGTATTTATCGTTGTTAATTTTCCAAAATATAACACAGAAAACAAAAAATATTTTTTGAATGAATTTAGTATCATCCTTGGAAAAAATGTTATTGTCACGATGACAAAGTTTGATACCAATCACATCAAGTCCATCATCGAAGAATATTCGGAAGAACTCAAGACAAGAGAATCAGATGAAGAATTTAAAATCTCCCCCTACTATATATTATACAAAACTCTAGATACGATGTATGACAAGAGTATCAAAATGCTCAACCAGTCTGCTAAAGACGTTGCAAATCTAGAAGAACAACTCTTTAGTTCCAATAAATTAGAAAAGACGCTATTGGAAGACCTTACTATAAAAAAACGTAATATTGTCTCACTAAAGCACACCTTTACTCCTCATAGAGAGATTTTACAGGAGTTACAAAATACACTGCCAAAGTTTTATAAAGAGGACTTGGATGTATATTTTGAAGATCTAGAATATAAGTTTAATAAAATAATGAACACCATCTCCGTCAGCTTTGAGAATATAGAATCACTAGCCGATACCTATAATTCACTCATGAATATCAAAACCAATAGTATGATTAGCGTCCTTACTATTTTCTCTGCGATTACCTGAATATTGACCCTCATTAGTGGAATATATGGAATGAATATAACCTTACCTGGACAACAAAACCAGGATTTCTTTCCAATTCTCATGATTATTATGTGAATAGTTTGTTTTACCCTTCTCCGGATTTTCAAGAAGAAGAAGTGGATTTAGGTATGAAAATAGCCAAAAAATCGTTTCACTTGACATTTTAATAGAAATCATTATACACACTAGATAAACAGAAATCAAACAGAGTATTAAAAATGGGAGAATTATGGCAAAAAAGACGATTACCTTTGACTTTTATTGCGAAAGCAATGGCATCACTGATGTAGATGGATTCATTCAGTATCTGAAAGACCTTGACCTCGGTCTGGAATTCGTGAAAGAATCTATTCTTGATGAACAAGATGTGGAAGACCTCGATACACATCTGTTCGAATTTGAAAACAGGTAAACAACAAATGATTAGTTTCACAAACTTTTTAAAAGCCCCGAATAGGGGCTTTCCACGTTATTGAAATATATTTGTAATTTAGAAGTTCCTAAATATTTCTTGTAATTTCTTTCTTTCCCTTTCTGCTTCTTCTCTTTCTTTGATTTCTTTTTCCATCTTCCTCAGTTCTTCTGAAGTCAGAAATATGAATTTATTGAGCTTATCTACGACTTGCAGTTTTTTCTTTTGATCTTCGGTGAAGTCTTGTATTTCGTCAAAAAGTAGTGTATCGTTTATAGTCACTTCTAGTGACGAAGTCTCTTCATTGAAAGTAAATCTTAGTTCATTGATGGTTTCTTCTTCTGTATCTTTGTCTTGTTCGATCTTGGTAATAAAGAGCATTGGATCATTGGTTTCATCGAGAAGGAATCTATAAGAGATAAATATCTTATCGTTGTCTGCTCAGAGAATGTCGAAAGTATCTTCAGTAATTCATAATGTATCTTTGATTTCATAAATCTTTTTGGTAGTGAAGAATAATTCGCCAAATTTCTTTTGTACATCAGTCTGAAATTTTGTAGCTGATATATCTTCTATCTGATCCAATTCTGGCCCGGATTCCATTTCTACTTCTGGAATTTCTTCTTCGACAACAGCTTCGGGAATGGTTTCTTCTTGAACAACAGCTTGTTCTACAGGAGCTGGTGCAACTACTGGAGTTGGAATCTCTTCAGGTATTGGGTCAAATTGGTATTTTTTTTCTAATATATCACCATAAGGCAACTCTTCAGCATCGTCTTGTACTGTAGGTATAGTAGCAAATATATCCTCTCATCACAAAGTATCATCAACAACTGGTTGCTGATTAGTTTGTACCACTGGGTCTACAGGCTGGATAGGATCTGTCATATATTAGCTTAAAGATTAAAGCTTGAAGCTTAAAGCTTTCTGCTTTCTGCTCATATTAGTAATTATATCCAGATTTGTTTTTTTTGCAAATCTACTAACACAATAAAAATCAATTGTATTTTATGAGCAAAATTATACATTTTGAAAAATTACTGTTTCTTTATTTTATTTTTTTGGGTACATGTCAGAAGACAACACTATCATCAGTCAAACAAAATTATTTGTTGGTGGACTAAATCGAAAATTGAGATGAAAAGATCTCAGAGAAGAATTTTCAAAGTTTTGAGAAGTGGCTTTTGCTAGAGTAAAACTCGACCAAGAGACTAACAAAAGTAGATGATTTGGATTTGTAGAATTTGTCAATCCAGAAGATGCAATCAAAGCACAGAAAGCGATGGATGGACAAGAAATTATGGGAAGAGCAGTAAAAGTAGATTTTGCAAAAGAGAATCCTGAGAGGATTCAGGCAAGAGAAGAAGCGCTTGCAGCTCAAGCCAAAGAAGAGGAAGTAAAAGAAGAATAGATTCCTACATACTATACTATACTATAAAATGAGAAGCACGCGACAACCTCTGGTGAGCGTGTTTTTTGTTTTTTTAACCTTCGCACCCGGGTGGAATAGTCACTAAAATGGCTCTTCAACTGAAATAACTAAGTTTCGCACCCGGGTGCGAATTTTAGCTTGAAAACTTTGTAAATACCACTAGTCTTGCCAGCGACTGCATGGTGCGTACGTGGGGTGAGGAATATTACTTCCTATCTATCTCATGGGAGCCACAAAGTTGCGGTGTATGCCGTGATGGAGCTACCCACTTCTAAGTTTTTAGGAGAACAACTTGCCTTCTACGGCTGTGTGGTCAATTAAAACGACTAAGCGACGAAATAAATATTTGTTCCCTCTTTATTTGAAAGAGGGGGGACCGGAACGGTGGGAGATTTAACCATAAGACCATTTAATGCATCTAGATTACCAACCTTATTTGAAGAAATATTCTCAAACCAACAGAAAAATTCCTACCGAGTCTGAATGATTGGTTCGGAATACTATTTTGAAATGAGACAGAACTTGATATAGATTTCTTAGACAAAAACCCATTGAATGATATATCCTCGACTTCTACTGCCCTAAATTGAAATTATGTATAGAAATAGATGGTGAAAGTCATGAAGAGAAAGGAAATAATGATGAGGAAAGAGATGGAATATTACAATGATTATGAATTAAAACTATTAGGTATCATGATAGAGATGTACTAAAAAAACTTGAAGCAATGAGCGTACACATCAATACAGAAATAGAAGAAAGAGTTAAGGAATTGGGGTTGCAAAATCCCCCATCCTAAAGGATAACCTCCCCCTTTCAGTAAAGGGGGTACAATAAAAAATCTCTTCCTAGAATCTATCCCGCAAAGTTAGAATAGGGAGCATTCTATATATACCATTTCCACGTTTATTCGTTTTATCGAATTTTATGAAGAAAATAGCCGCAATCATTTTTGAAAATGATAATAAACAATTGCTCTTATTCCTTAGAGATAACAAGCAACAGATCCCATTCCCCAATACGTGGGATTTGATTGGATGACACATAGAAGATTGAGAGGGTGTTGAACAAGCACTACTCAGGGAAATCAATGAGGAGATTGATCTTGTACCAGACCAGTTCTGATATGAGTTTTTTAAAGAATATTATTGTCCATCAGACAGAGACGTATATGAAAATACTAAACATATTTTCATCTGAAAACTTACAAAACCCCTTGATAAACTTGAACTGTTTGAATGACAAAGACTTGAATATTTTCATTACCACGAAATCGCAGAGTTAGAATGCGCTAATATGATCAAGGACATCCTTTTGGATTATATACAAAGTAGAAATGAAAAAAATTAATGAATCATTTACATGTATCAATTGTTGAAAAGAAATTTCTCAAGCTGCCAAGACTTGTAGAAATCATTGTCCGTACTGCTTTGTTTCCCTACATGTGGATGGTGAAATACCAGGAGATAGAAAAACTACTTGTGGATGAAAAATGTATCCTACTGCTTATGAAATCAAAAACTGACAACTCAAAATATATTTCCAGTGTAAACAATGCTGAAAAAAACATCGGAATAAAAGAGCCGATGATGACCGTGTAGATTTATTAGACAAATATATTAAAGAGTATAAAGAGGTATTGTATTAATATTCCTACAGATTCGTAATTGATAATTCGTAATTGAATTAAGCTGCCTTAGCAAGAATTTCATCTTCCATATATCCTGCAAATGTAGGATCTTTTTCTTTTAAATTTTCAACTATTTCTTCTGGTTTAGTTCAAAGCTTTGCCTGCTTTCCTCGCTCGACTATTCATTCTTTATTGGTCTTCCCCTTGAGTATTTTCTTATATTCTTTTCTGTGTCATATCTTAAATTTATCAGCCATAGTATCTCGTTCAGGAAATTTTTCATCTCTCTCGGTCTTCTCTTTCTTTGCCGATTCCTCTTTTTGCTCTTTTTTGATACCATCGATAGTCTTTGACTTATTTCAATCTTCCTTAGCCTTTTTCTCTTCTGCTTCTTCTTTTTGTTTTGCATTTACTTCATCGATAGTTTTTTCATCTGATCAAAATTCGGCTCCTGCAGGCTTTCATCGTTCTGCTAAATATTTGTCTACTTCCGCATCATTTCCTTCTGCCTCCATTTTTGCAAGTCGTTCTTGGCTTCCTCTTTCTGGATTTGGAGCTTCTGGCGCTTTATCATTTGATTTTTTTGCCCAACTATTATCCTTGTCTCATCGTCATGTTCCTCATCGATTAGGATTGTTTCACCATCGACTTTTTTTTTCTTCTGGGTTGTCTTCTTTGGAAACAACATCTGATTTTTTTTCTTCTGGTTTCTTCTCCTCTGATTTTTTATCCTCACCCTTCGAAGATTCTGCGGCTACAGACGATCATCATCCCTTACCGAAGAATCCGATTCTATTCTCTCTTATCTGATTGATCCATGTATCTGTTCCGGTTTCATGAGTATCATATTGTGTAAAATCGAATCCTTTCTTTTTACTAAATATTCTCGTTGCGTTCCACATTCACTTAAACATCTTGAATGGAGTGAATAAGAGCTTTTTAAATGGATGTCGAACTCATTGATTGAGTGTACTAAGTGCTTCTGCACCGGCGAGCATAAATGGTCTTCGGGTTACTGCAGAAATTGCATTTATAGAACCTTTGAGTAATTTTTGATATCGTTTTCCGTCTACTTTGGAGAAATTAAGAAAATTATCAGTCATAGCATTTATTGATTGCATCTGCACTTCTTTGATGTTTTTGACAGAGCTCAATTCTTGCCTACCAAATACGTTTACAAAAGCGAGACCGGCTTCAGCTACTATTCTTGGTCAGGTCGCTATTGTGTTTCCTACTCTTAAGCCAGCAGTATCGACTGACTGTTTAAATTTTCCCATGGACGAAACCATATAAATAAACATTATAATTACATTTACTCTGCCTAAATATCGGCATCATAAATATAATTTCGATATCGCAAAAGCCTTCAATTCTTCAAGCTTTTACTGTATCTCTATTATACCCGCTTTTCGCTATTTGTCAAATATTCCACCCGGGCAGAATTGCGTTGCATTATGGGGTCAAAAAAATACCTTTATTCGTCATTATTAGCTTTAATCACTAGTTATATAACATGGATTTATCTTCATTCAAAACTACCTTTGACGGCATCTTACAGACCTATGTTCATGGCAAAATAGAACAAGCGCAAAAACTCATTAGCGATAAAAAAATCAACACCTTTATCGACTACATCAACACCTTTATTTTTTCTGGTGGAAAGAGAATCAGACCATTTGGATTGTGGATTATCTATACCTGATTTGGCGGAAGTAATGAAAAGGCGATTTTGAACTTTGGAATCATCTTTGAGCTTCTCCATTCTATGGCCCTCATCCACGATGATGTTATCGATCAAGCAGACAAAAGACATAACGCCCTTACTGTACATGCGTTTATAGAAAAAGCTTTGGAGTGAAGTACTCACGCCCATCATATTGCTGAAGGACAAGCAATTCTCCTTTGAGATCTTTTACTCTCTCGAGTATATGAGCTCCGATATCAACAACACGATTTTCCAGAAAAACTTCTTCGAGAAGCAAGGAAAAACGTCCACAGCATGATAGAAGAAGTGATTCTCTGACAAATGATTGACGTGGATATGATGATTTCCTGACCAGCTTCACTAACACTGATTGATAAAAAAAACATGTATAAAACTGCCTCCTATACCTTTATCAGACCTATGCTTACCTGAGCTATTCTTGCCAATGCTTCAGAAGAGCAGAGACAACTTATCGTAGAATTGGGAAGATATATGGGGATGTCATTTCAGATGAGAGACGATTATCTTGATATCGTAGGAGGTGACAAAACCAAGTCCGCATTTAGTGATATCAAAGAATGACAACAAACCTATTTCACCAATTATATCTTTGAAAAGTGAACTCCAGTACAACAGAAACTTTTGAAGTCATGCATGGGAAAAGAGCTTACTAGCAAACAAATAAAAGCACTTCAAATCATGTTTGAAGAAAGTGGAGCAATAGCATTTGGTAAACAGGGCGTCCTAGAATTTAGTCAAAAAGCGAGAGACATTCTCACCAAGACCGAATTGAATGATGAGGCAAAAGAAGCGATTTTGAGTCTAATCAAGAAGATGGAAAAGTTGGAACATTAAAATGTTTGTCTCCCGGCGCCTGTCCCGCAATGGCGGGATAAAGGGAGAAACCTCCCGATGAACTACCGGGATAAACTCCGGACAGAGGGATTTATGGAGTAGAACACTTTTAAATCCTCCTCCCCGATAATTCGGGGCACCCCCTCCTTTAAAAAGGAGGACAGAAATAAAAGAAAATCCCCACTCCGGGGATTTTTGGTATTTAATTTTTATATATTACGGATTTAATTTTGCTCGTGTATTGGCTGATGTACATCATCGAAAATTTCATCACGTGAATCTAATTTCTCATCAGACGCAGTCTCATGTACTAGCTGCTCTAAGATTTAAGTTCTTCATCGATACATTAAGTCATGTCACTGCAAGAATGGATTGTCATGTTGATGTTGAAAGTAAGTAATACATAGTATATGATCACACTCAACCTTCATCGTAACATTCTAATCATTGGTCTACCGCATCGTATCGTCAAGCTGCATTACAATCCACACTAGATGGTGATGTATCACAATTACAGGGATATACTCACAGTATGGATCCCGAATTCACTCAGGCAGCATCTCAATAGTGATAAATAGATTGGGTAACATCCATATTTCAATTAATCAGTAATCTTATTGAGTCAGTGCTTTCTATTCAGATTCATATATTTCAACCAATATAAGAGTATCCATATCAATCCAGGGTAAATATTGGAACAAACTCATCTCGAGAAGCTATACAGGTGCTGCCTAAGCACAATCCATCGAAATTACCACGTCCAGAGACATCTAACCTCTCTGTAGGATGCGGTTTTCCGATACCGACATTTCATCAGCTATCTATCCTGATTCCTTTTTGTTCTGCACTCCATGGACCGATAACGAATCCACTAGCAGTATCTACTCCTGCAATATTTCCATAGATGATTGCACTATCATTCAAATGCACTAATTGATTATATGCTCACTCTCAAGCTTTATTCAAAAAACGCGTCCATATTCCGGAGTTGGAAAGCATCAAGTTTACTCAATATCCATCATCAGTTACTTTGGCTATTTCTAATGGTGCACGAGGAGTAATTGTCCCGATACCAACATCGTCTCAAGCATTAAATATATTAGTACTACTTATCGTCCAGCTAGACCCATTCCAGTAAGGAGTCACTCCCGTTGTCGTTCAATCTTCTAAAAATCATGTCGCTCATCTTGCTCCATCTGCTCATGTCGCTCCGTCTGCTCATGTTATCCCACCTCAGCCTCCTGTGGGCCATGTCGTTCTGCAGATATCACCTGAGAAGCAGATAGTAGTTCCTGTTATCGTGCCAGCAAAATATCCGTCTCCACCAGAGCCGTCAAGGATAATCCCCGTCGCAGAATAATTACTTCCATCTGCCGTAAGAAATATTTTCTGGATATATTGAATCGCATTTGTGGCAACAGGGTCTATATCAAAGGCTTTTGTCATAAAGAGTATACAAGACATTCAAAGAAAAAATAAGGTCGCTCATTTGATGAAACCCATATTGTTTCTGTTTGATTGTAAGTTCTTGTTTGTGAAGGACATGGTGTTGAATGTGGAATTAAAATAGGAACGAGATTTTTATTTTATGTTATGCTATATAACTATGGGTTTAATTTCGCTCGTGTATTAGTAGTCGTGCATCATCGAAAATTATTTGACGAAAAGATTATTTCTCATCATGTACAAGGCATTCAATAAATAGAGTTTCCTAAAGTTATAATTCATCCAGATAACTGTCATTGTCATCTTAGTATATATAAGTCATAGTAACAAAGTTCAGAATCCGTCCAATCATAACAGCCATTTCATAGATTGGTGTTTGAATAAAATCCCGTAGTACCACCACAATCTGAATCAAATTCATTTGAATCACATCCGCATTGGCTCACTCCAGGCGAACAGCTTTCAAGAACATCACTATATGTGTAATAATATTTAATACTTCCGGTTCCTGACAACTTTATGTTTCAAGCAACATTCAGTTTATTTAAATTATCGCTTGCCATTCATATTCAGACATTTCATGTGTAAGAATATCCGTATGTATCAGCCACAAATGGTGATGATGATCATCCTCCTCATAATCCAGCCCATGAAGATATACATTCTGAACCCAAACAAAGTCAAAGAAAATTACCCGTCCCATTTACATCAAATTTATATGTTGGAGTACTAATTCATATTCCCACATTTCATCAACTATCTATTCTGATTCATTTGGCTGAAGCGCTATGTGATCCTATTACAAAACCATTATATCCGGCATCTGCATCTATTGTAGATCACCAAAAGATTCCATTATCCCCCGTTTGTGTCAAAGAATTATAAGCCGTATTACCTCCACTTGTCATAAAACGAATCCAAGAATTTCAATGTGCAAGTCTCATATTTACTCAATGTTCATCTACTGTGGCTACTTCTAATGGCACTTGAGGTGTGCTAGTTCAGATACCTACTTCATTCCCGCTTATATATACATTATCGTTGATATTTGCTCCGCCTGCTACATTAAGATTATATCAGTTATTGGTTGGTGTCCCAAAGCGCGCTTCTTGCGCTAATAATGTTCATTCAATCTTTGTACTTCAGTCTACATGTAAGGGATATTGTGGGTTGGACCTGCCAACTCCAACATATCATCCAATATAATAAACGTCTGATCATGATATAGACCATGCAGAAGATCAGCCACCTATATCAGACCAGGAATCTATACAGGTATCAGTGGAAAGACAGAAATTAAGTCCAGTAATGATACCACCGAAATATCCGTCTCCGTTTGCCCCATTAAGGTAAACTCCTGTAGGATTAGTAGGATCTCAGTCATAGGTAAGAAGAATACTCTCTAGAACCTGCATCGTATTTATCGCTGAAGGCATAATTTCAAACGCCTTTGTTATAAAGAGAATGCAAGACATTCAAAGAAAAAATAGAGTCGCTCATTTGATGAAACTCATATTGTTTCTGTTTGATTGTAGGTTCTTGTTGGTGAAGGCCATTTTTAAATGATAGATGATAAATGATAATTTTAATGTCTTTATCTTGATACCTGCCTGCGGTAGGCAGGCTTGATACTTATGTCTAATTATACTCCCGATATCGAGAAAAACAAAAAATCTAGCCTTAAAGCACTAGATTTACTTGTCAATTTACTATTTTGTGATATAGTTACCTCACCCCCTTCCCCTCTCCAATTCTTAGAGAGGGGTAATTTTTCATTCCCTCTCCATGTAATGGGGAGGGTTAGGGTGGGGTAGATTCGCTATTTAAATGAATATGTCTCTTGGCTTAGCGCCGTCCTGTGGACCGATAACGCCTTTTTCTTCTAAGATATCCATGATTCTGGCGGCGCGAGCAAATCCTACTCCCAGCTTCCTCTGAAGTAATGTCGCTGAAGCTTTCCTGGTTTGTGAAATAACCTGGATCGCTCTTTCTACGAGCTCATCATCATTGTCGCCGTTACTACTTCCAAAAAGTTGCTGTCCTGCCTCTAACTTGTTTTCTAATAAACTAACTATCTCTTGGTTGTAAATATCTTCCTCCGTAAGTCCTCCCATATATTTGGTTTTCAAGGTCATCACGACTTTTTCTATCTCTTCAGTCGAGACAAATGGTGATTGGATTCTCAGTGGAGATTTGGTATTTGGATCCATATAGAGCATATCTCATTTTCCGAGCAAGGTTTCTGCTCATTTTCTTCCGAGAATAGTTCTACTATCGATTTCTGAAACGGTACCAAATGCTATTCTTGTCGGCATATTTGCTTTGATAAGACCGGTAATGACATCTACTGATGGCCTTTGAGTCGCGATGATTAAATGAATTCCTACCGCACGTGCCTTGGCTGATATATGAGTAATACAGTTTTCTACGTCCCTCTTAGCCTTGGATAACATCATAGATGCGAGCTCGTCGACCACGAAGACAATACGAAACATTTTTTCTCAAACTATTTTCTGATTATATTCATCGATATTTTTGACCCTATTTTCTTTGAGGACTCCATATCTTCTTTCCATCTCATGTTCTGTTCGTTTAAGAAGCTTTAATGCTTTTTCTGGTTCGAAAACTATCGGTGCGAGCAAGTAAGGAAGTCCGGCATAGAGTTCCAATTCTACCTGCTTCGGATCAACCATGAGGAATTTAAGTTCAGATGGTGTATTTTGATACATCAAGGAAAGAATGAAATCATTTACTCCCACTGACTTTCCAGAACCAGTTGCTCCAGCAACGAGTAAATGTGGCATAGACTCTAGAGTTTTGATGATGATGGATCCATCGATTGCTTTCCCAAGTGAAAGATTATTATCGGATTTTTTCATATCATTGGTAAATTCTGAGGTACTTAAGATGTCACCGAGACGCACCATAAGTGGCTTCGGATTTGGTAACTGAATACCCACGCAGTCAGTACCAGGAATAGGCGCGACGATACGAACGGATTTGGATTTGAGTGAAAGAGAAATATCATTGGATAAACTTTCTATAGTAGCGAGTCTGATTCCCTCATCTGGTTTTATTCTGATTTGTACGATGGAAGGCCCGATATCGAATCATTCGATCATGATGGGAACGTTGAATTCCATCAGTTTATTTTGTAGTGCTTTGGCTTTTTCCATAAGAAATGTTTCGTCGATGGTTACCGTTTGATCAGCATTGGTCTCGAGAATAGCATGGTTGAATGTCGGTTTTTCTCCAGAAAAATTGATGGTTGGTCTTGCTTTTCTTTCTTTGACAGTTTCCTTTTCTTGAATTTTTCTTTCAAGCTTATCTTTGATCAATGATTTGATAAGTGAACGGGAAACGGGTTGTCCAAAGTTATGTTTTTCTTCCTCTTCGTCCTCTTCTTCTTCGTATCTTGTGCCCCTAGATTTTGAACTTGAAACCTTGGGTTTGTTCTCTGATTTGAGACTAATTTTGGGAAATGAAAAATTGAATGAATACAGAATCCACACGATTCCCAGGATTAATAAAATGATAATAAATGATTTGGTCGCTATAGCTTTACCACCGAACATCACTTGTAATAACGCGATGACTGGCCGAGAAATATATCATCAGAATTTTTCATATTTTGCTACATCACCGTCAATGATAGGAAAATTTATGACTGCGGAAATGATTATCATCATCACTATAAATTGTCTGATAAGCAATTTCATGAGATAGCCTCTCGCCATGATGAGTATCCCCACGAGAAAACATAAGGCAAAAAAGACATAGAGTCCAACCTCTCCGAAAGCAATGCTTGCATAGGTTCTGAGAAACATAATCACCGGAGATCATTCCGCAAAATAGAGCGAAAAGAAAAACAGCGACCCCAAGATCGTAAGACTTATTCCGAGCTTAAATTTATTTAGGACAATACTCTTTTTTCTTCTTCTAGACAAAACAGATTATGAAACAATAAAAGTTTCAGATTGCTACAGGTTGTTACAGATCGTCTCAGGTTGTAGCTAATATACACAACAATATGGGGCGATATGTGGCGATATGTAGCGGTCCGGTTTATCCGGACCATGTGTCTAAGTTTTATAGTTTACGTCCAGTTTTTCAATGCTAAATTTTATTCAACAATGATTGAATATCGGCAAATATTTTCTTATATTTTTTGTTGAAAGTAAATGATGTTTAAATACTATTAAGCACCCTTCGAACTAAATGAGGAATTAGAAATTATAAATTAGGAATTGGAAATAAAATATCACCTGCCTGCCGCAGGCAAGGTCTATCATTTATCATTTATCATTATATGAGAATGGAACTCAAAGATATAGATAAAAAACGACAGAAAAAATGGAAAGAATCTGATCTCTATAAAGTTAAAGAAGATACTTCCAAACCAAAATTTTATATTCTGGACATGTTCCCCTATCCTTCTGGCGCGTGATTGCATGTAGGACATCCCAAGGGATATATTGCTACCGACTGTCTTACGAGAAAGAAAATACTCCAAGGATTTAATGTTTTACATCCGATGGGATTTGACACCTTCGGATTATGAACAGAAAATTATGCAATAGAACGCAAAATGAAACCACAAGACGTCGCCAAGGAAAACATAGAAACATTCATCGAACAACTAGAAATGTTTGGCACTACCTATGATCGAAGCAGATCGGTAAATACGGCAGATCCGAAATATTTTAAGCGAACGCAACGAATTTTTTTGCAATTATATAATCACTACTATGACGAAAAATTAAAAAAAGCCTTACCAATTTCTGAACTCGAAAGCAAAATCAAATCAGGGAACATTTCAACATTTCAACATTTCAACATTTCAACCCCGCCATCCGAAGTCGAACTTCAAAAAATATTGAATCATGAAAGGTTGGCTTACGTCGATTACAAGCCTATAAATCGATGTCCATCATGTATGACGGGGTTGGCAAATGAAGATTTAGATGATGGAAAGTGTGAACGTTGTGGAAGTGAGGTAGAACAAAAACCGATGAAACAACGAGTCTTGAGGATTACAAAATATGCAGAGAGACTGTTGGAATGATTGAATGATTTAAAGCGAGAAGAATCTATGAAAGATTTAGAAAGAAATCGAATCGGAAAAAGTGAATGAACGGAATTTAGCATGAATGTAATGGTGCCAGATAAAGTAAGTAGAATAATAATTTTACATGGAATCACAGGACATGATCAAAGACACTGGTTCCCATGGCTCAAGCAAGAGATGGAAAAACAAGGCGTAGAGGTACTTATTCCCAACATGCCGAATACGGACGATCCCACATATGCAGAGCAATTAGCATTTTTGCAGAATGAATTGAAAGACAAACTTGATGAAAATACTATTATTATATGACACAGTTTAGGATGCTTTCTCTGAGCGATGTTGATCTTGGAGACAGGAAAAAAAATAAAAAAGCTTGTAAGTATAGGACCCGTCTTCGATGGGATGAAAGCACCAAAACAGTTTCCTGCAGTCGATGAGTATATCAAGGGAATTCATGTAGATCCGAAAAAATTAGAGAATTTATTGGATGAACACGTGGTTTTTCTTTCCAAGACAGATCCGTTAATTCCTTATGCTGAAGCTAGAAAATACTATGAAGAGACTTTCGCAAATGCATTACTTGTCGCCTTTGATGACAAAGGACACTTTAGCGATAAATTTGGTGATCTTGTAGAATTTCCTGAATTGTTAAATTATATTGGTTCAAATAATGGTTACAATTTCTGAGTATACACGACGAGAATTGATACGGTATTTTGAATGTCATTCGTCGCTATCGCACCAGAACATCCGTTGGTTGATAAAATTACTACGAAAGAATGTTTGAAGGAGGTCGAAAAATATAAAGAAGCAGCGAAGAAGAAAAGCCAGTTGGAAAGAACAGAATTGCAGAAAGAGAAAACATGAGTCTTCTGCGGTGCCTATGCAATCAATCCCTTTAATAACCAAAAGGTTCCTATTTTTGTCGCTGATTATGTTTTGGCAAATTACGGAACGGGAGTTGTAATGGCAGTACCTGCACATGACGAAAGAGACTTTGAATTTGCAAAGAAATATACGTTGCCCATACCACAAAGCATCATGCCAATTGACTGAACACCCCATCCAGAAGCTGAACGTAGATATACTATCTCTGCGATTGTTCATAGACCAACCGATGATAAATTTTTGTTTTTGAAGTGGAAAAAATTTGGACGAACCGCTCCAGTAGTCGGAGGAATAGAAGGAGATGAAGATCCATTCTTGGCCGCAGAAAGAGAAGTCCTTGAAGAAACCTGATATACCGTAAAGGCCAGTAAGAAAGTAGGATGGATGCTAGAGTCGAATTTTTTCGCAGACAATAAAAATGTTCGAAGACAAAGAATAGATCAACCGATTGTACTAGAACTAGTAAGTGGAACCCCAGCCAATGTGGATGTAGACGAACTAGAAAAACATGAAGCCGCTTGGTTAACCTATGAAGAAGCGATGGAGCAAACAACACACAAAGATAATGTAATAGGATTGACTGCTTTTGTAAAATGAGAGACTGCATATGGCGAATATGGCAGACTTATGAACTCATGAGTGTTTAGTTGATTGACTAGTGAAGAAGCTATCCCTGCCATGCAGACACGATTGAAAGAAAATGGAATAGGATGAGTCAAAACAAATTATAAAATGCAAGATCGAGTGTTCTCTAGACAAAGATATCGAGGAGAACCATTCCCTATTCTTCGAACGGAAGACAAAAAGATTATAGCACTTGATGAAAAAGATCTGCCATTGGAGCTACCTGATGTAGAAAACTATCAACCAACAGGAACAGAAGAATGACCACTTGCTAATATTAGCGATCGAGTGAATGTCACTTTGCCAGATGGTACCAAGGCAAAACGTGAAACGAATACTATGCCGTGACGAGCAGGAAGTTCGCGATACTGGCTCAGATATATGGATGTGAATAATGATAAAGAATTAGTTGGAAAAGATAAGGAAAAATATCGAGGAAGCGTAGACGTCTATGTTGGTGGTGCAGAACACATCACAAGACATATGATCTATGGAAGATTTTGGCAAAAATTCCTTTTTGATATCGGGGCGATTAGTCATGAAGAGCCGTTTCAGGAATATCATTATGTCGGTTTGATTATGTGAGAAGATGGCAGAAAAATGTCCAAGAGACGAGGTAATGTGGTCAACCCCGATGACATTATCAGTGAATTTTGAGCTGATGTGTTGAGAACCTATGAAATGTTTATGGGACCATTTGATCAGTCTATAGCCTGGAATACTAATGGCATCAAGGGAGTAAAAAAGTTTTTAGAAAAAATAATCGTACTAAAAGATAAAATAAATGATCAAGGAGAGGCGGATGAAACGAAGATACTTTTGAACCAATCTATCAAAAAATTAACTGACGACATTGACGGATTTAGATTTAATACTGCGGTTTCACAACTCATGATTCTCGTCAATCATCTGACGGAATGTAAAAATATCAGCAAGAAAACATTTGAAGATTTAATAATTCTCGTCTCACCTTTTGCTCCACACCTTGCGGAAGAATTATGGGAAGAATTAGGAAACGAATATTCAATATTCACCAAGGCAACGTGGCCAACATACGACGAAAAATATCTCGTAGCCGATACCGTGACCATCGCTGTACAAGTAAATGGTAAAGTCAGAGGAACGCTGGAAATCAGTAAAGAAGCCGAGGAAGGTGAAGTCATGAAGCTTGCAAAAGCTGATGAGAAAATAGCATGACGAATCACAACAGAGCCGAAGAAAGTCATTTATGTAAAATGAAAGATTTTAAATATTGTTGTTTAGTGGAAAGCGATAAGCGGAAAGCAGAAAGCCACATATTTAATATCAACTTTATATTTTATACTCTATCCCCATGCCAATTCTTGAAAACATTGAAGTCTGGAAAAAGGCAGTACAATTAGCAAAAGATATTTACGTTGTGTGCAAAAACAATTCACAAATAAAAAGTGATTACGGAATCAGAGACCAACTACAAAGGAGCGTTGTAAGTATTGCGAGCAATATTGCTGAAGGAAATGATAGAGAAACTGACAAAGAATTTATAAGATTTCTTTATATAGCCAGATGAAGTTGTGGCGAACTAAAAACACAATTACTTATAATAGAAGATCTCTTGGATAAGACAGCTTATATCGAACTAATAGATAAATTGACGGAAATTCATAAAATGCTAAATAAATTTATAAAAAAAATTAAAAATGATATTTAAGCTTTATGCTTCACGCTTTACGCTTTAAGCCCAATATTCATGACAAAGATTCTTCTTATTTCTTGAAGCCCCAAAAAGTGAAACACCTACAACGCGCTTTCATATATTGCTGAGCAACTAGCATGAGAAAAAGAGATAATTTTGTTGAAAGATAAAGACATCAAACACTGCGTGTGATGCTGATTTTGTGAAAAGCACCATGCCTGCGCCATACAAGATGATATGCAAGACATTGTGAAAAAACTCCAATGAGCTGATACTATCATTTTGTGATCACCAAACTATTTTGCCAATGTTTCGTGAATGACCAAGAAATTAATCGATAGATTGCTTCCTATGTATCACACTCAAGCATTGAAAAAGAAAAACATATTCCTCATTATGCCATGATCAAGCACGGACAGTGAGAATAAAAAATTCCTTTTGCAGTGAACTTATTGATTTATCGAATATCAAAATATGAAACTATTGTGAGCATATGGACTAGGAACTGAAGACACCAAACTCATCAAAGGTAAGATAGAAAAGATTACGAAACAGATCATAGAAAAGATTTCAGAATAAAAACATCTTTATCTATTTTTATATAATACATGCTTACCAAAAACGAAGAAAAAATTTTGAAAAGCATAATTGTCGCTTCTGAGAATGACCCTCTCAAACCGGAATTTCCAGCAAATGATCCTAAGTTTCCTGCTACACCGACCTACAAAATTAAAGTTCCTGGATTTGATAACGTTCGACTCAAAGATGAAAGTTACAATCCAACAGGGACACATAAAGATAGAATGGCACGGGAATTGGTTGTTACGTATAGAAATTTTCTTATAGCCAAAAAGAACTGATTGATAGAGTGATGACTACCACATATGTCTATTATAAGTTCTGGGAGCGCCGCAGTGGCCATACAGACTATGCTAAAAAAATATGATCTACCAAACCTAAAAGTTTTGCTGGACGTACACATGGACAAAAATATTTTAGATTCTTTGAAAAAAATCTGATGTGAAATATATACAACAGATCTTACCAAAAAAGAATTAAGTCCTCAAGAAATATTATTGATGACAAACAATGCTAAATGAATAGAAATCACCTCATCACAAGCTCTAGACCCATCAACGAGATTTTATGATTGGTTGAGTTATGAAATACTCAATAACAATCCTGACTATTGTTTCATTCCTTTTGGTACGGGAGTGTTGTATGAAAATATACTGAACGTTAATAAACAAATAGTCACATCACTGAACACCGACCCAAGATTCAAGTGAGACAAAAAAATATTGATGAGATGCAACTTTATAGGTGCTACAACCAACAATCCAACGACAAAGGCCACTAAATTATTCTCGGCGCATCTTCCCTTTACTCATTTCAATGAACAACGAATAAATACCTATAGACACTCTTGATACTGCTGACCAGAGAGTAACGTGTATGTTTTACAGGAACACTATGTAGATGAGGCCATGAAAATCGCGGAATCGCAAAAAATTAAATGTGAACCGTCTGGCGTCGCATGATTAGCTCTACTCCTTCAAATGAAAGATCAGATACCCAAAAACAAAAAGATTCTAATTGTAAACACGGGCAAGACTAAATATAAGTAAATTTTAATGAATAGTTTTTTAGGCTTGAAGCTTTAGGCTTTCGGCTTTTAGCTAATGGGAAATGTGCTGAATATTCGCTTATCAAGGCAAAAGAAGTGACGCTCATAAGATACTAATTCATGGATTAGAAAGATTGGAATATCGTGGATATGATTCAGCGGGATTGTTGGTGTGAAATGAAAAGTCTGAGATGAAGCTCATCAGAGCAGTGGGAAAAGTATCTAGCTTGGCAAGTAAAGTAGCCAAGGAAATTTCTGACAAAGAACATTTTACCTTTTGAATAGCCCATACCCGTCGAGCGACTCATGGTGGAGTGACTGAAGAAAACACCCATCCTCACCACGATCAAAACAAGCATTTCTATTTAGTACACAACGGTATCATAGAAAATTATCATAAACTGAAACAAGACTTGATTGCCAAATGATACAAGTTTTACGGACAGACGGATAGTGAAATCGTGGCTAATCTTTTGGAAGATAACTGGACGGGAAACTTCATGGAAACCGTAGAGAAAGTGCTCGGAATGATTAGATGAGCATACGCATTGCTTATTGTCTCTACTTACGTTCCTGACGAAATCATCGCAGTCAAAATAGGAAGCCCACTCCTCTTCGCCTACAACAAAGACCATGAATATTTCTTTTCATCTGACAAACAAGCGCTCGCAGGATATGCCGACAAATTGATTTATCTCGATGATGGAGATATTGTCCATCTCAAGGGAAATGATTATGAAATCAAGTCTAATGGCATCCCTACTGAGAAGAAAATCGAAGATATGGATATGGAGTCATTGGAGGCATCTAAATGAGAACACAAACATTTTATGTTCAAAGAAATTTTTGAACAACCCAACATCATCAGAAGGATTTTCAAATGAAGAGTAGACTTCAACAAAAATTTTCTGAATGCAGAAGCCTTTCATGGTATGCAAGACGAACAATTTAAGAAAATTGTTTTTGTAGGATGTGGTACGAGTTATAATGCTTGATGTCTATGAACTTACTGGATGGAAAACCTAGCTGGCATCGATGCAAGTTGCGAAATCTCTAGCGAATATGAATACAAACATATCAAAGTAAATGATGAAACTTTATATGTCTTCATCTCACAATCTGGTGAGACCGCTGATAGTATAGAAGTACTGAAAATGATAAAAAATAAATGAGGACATACATTTTGAATTGTAAATGTTGTGGGATCTACCATTTCTCGCCTCACGGACTATGGATTATTTACTAGATGCTGAGCTGAAATCTGAGTAGCTTCTACCAAGGCATTCACCGCACAAGCCACCTGTATTTTATTGCTAGCATTATACCTCGGACAAAAGAGATGATTGAGTAAGGCTAAGTACGATAAGGTTATGAGAGAATTAAGTAGAGTCCCGGTGATGATAGAAGATGTTTTGGCTGACACAGCAAATATCAGAAAAATCGCAGAAAAGATTTCAGAATATAAAAATTTTTTCTATCTCGGAAGACAATATCAACTTCCTATAGCGAGAGAAAGTAGTCTGAAATTGAAAGAAATTACCTATCTTCACTCTGAGAGCTATCCTAGTTGAGAACTAAAACATGGACCACTCGCACTTATCGAAGCTTCTATTCCGAGCGTGTTATTCGCACCCCATGATTTGATGTTTGAAAAGAATATTTCTTCTATCCAAGAGATCAAAGCGAGAGATGGAAAAGTAATAACCATCTCAGACAAAGATATTGATAATGCTGATTGGAATATCCAGATTCCTTCAACTATCGACGAGATTTACCCCTTCCTGACTGCTATCGTAGGACAACTTCTCGCTTATCATGTCGCAGATATTTTGGGCAAAGATATTGATAAACCAAGAAATTTAGCTAAGAGCGTAACTGTAAAATAAGTATATAAAAATATTCCATATTTGTCCTCCTTTTGAAAAGGAGGAGGTATCCGCATTTCGCGGATGGAGGATTTAAGGACAAACATAACTCCATAAATCCCTCTGCCTTCGGCTTCTCCCTTTACAAAGGGAGACAAAAAAATAGAAAATTTACTCTGCATTGTAAAATATGGATCAAAAAGAGTTTCAAAATATGATAAATAAGGCGCCGGGACTTCCTGAGAAGTCCAACGCCGCTTTTATCTATAGGAATGTTTGAAATTCCTATATGGTAAAAAAATCTGAATATAACTTTTTTGTATTCTCCTGTCCTGCGATTATACCCTTCAACATAGCGCTTCATACCTGGATAGTAATTGTATATCCGGGCTGAAAGATGACTCGCTGGGAGCTCGGACATTTTAAGAATAAAAAAACTCCATCTCTATGATATATCCACAAAGATTATCTAGCACCACGAAAATGAATCGAAAAATATTTTTGGAAAACGAATAAGCATTTTGAAAGTTCGTTACTTTATCATTGCTCTGGAAATTCGAAGTCATTAGCATATAAGATGATTTCTCGAGTCGAAAAGCATATTGAAAAATATCCACTTAAACATGAATATCGATTAGTATGGCACAATAGTAATTACTTCACACAACGAGTATTAAAACATTTCCCTGAGATGAGGTTCAAATTACCTTGGAATGCAATTTGAAAATAGTCATAGTCTTTAAAAATTATAATTCGTTAATTCGCAATTCGTTAATTCACAATTCGTTAATTCGTTAATTGTTATTGAGTTGGAAGGTTGGCAGAGTGGTCTAATGCGCACCGTTGGAAACGGTGTGTGCCGCAAGGTACCGGGGGTTCGAATCCCCCATCTTCCGAATTACCAAGTCCGAATTTTAAAATATTCACCTATATATGAACATTCAACATAAAAGGTACAAAAGAACATACCGCATTGCTTTATTAATTTGATTAATAACTACACTTTTTCTTTTTTGGGCTAATGGGGCAATTGGCATCATTGGAAGTGAAAATAATCCAGCAAACTTATTATATATAGCAGTATTTTTTGTAGTGATTGTCGGATCTATCATTTCACGCCTTAAGCCGTATTGAATGACGCGAACATTTTTTATAACAGCTATTATACAATTTTTAGTTCCGGTATTTGCACTCCTCGTTTGGCCAGCCAAAACATCTTGGGGTTCAGCAGGAGTACTGGGCGTATTTATATTTAATTTTATTTTTGTGTTGTTTTTCCTTACTTCTGGATTACTATTTTATCGTGCAAAAAATAATTAAACTAATAAAGATTTGTAATTTAGTTGTGATGTCTCGTATTTATTTTAAAAAGTAATGAAATGGAAAATAATCAAGATAGTTTCGAAAAAGTTATACCAACAGCGTGGATGGTTGCGTATCGCAGAACCTTCACTGATATACCATATTCACTGGAGATTTTTGAAAAACTAGAAGAAATTAGGAAGAGAAATAATTATGAGGACATCCCTTCTGATCTGAAAAAACCAGAATTAGCTCCACAATTTGAGGCAAGACATAAGCTAATAGATAAACTGATTTACCAAACTGATTTAGACCAAATATTAGAACTTGCTTCTGGGTTTACTTCTCGTGGACTATCTATGGCCAAAGAAAATAATTTTAATTACGTAGAGTTTGACCTACCTACAGTAGCAAAAGAAAAAAAGCAAATCATCGAAGAGATTGCAGGGGAAAAGGGATTTGAAGTCCCCGATAGTTTACACTTCGAGGCTGGAAATGTTTTGGAATTTGAGAGTTTCGAAAAAGCAACTAAATATTTTAACAAATCAAAGCCCCTGGTCATAACAAATGAGGGGCTGCTTCGTTACCTAACCAAAGACGAAAAAGCAAAAGTTGCTCAGAACATTCATAAAATCTTGGAAGAATTTGGTGGGGTTTGGATAACATCGGACATCTCTTTGAGAAAGATATTCAGCAAAGAAAATGAGCTTATGAACGATCATGTAGAGAGAATATCCAAGCTGACCGGTAAAGATATTTTTAGTAATCGTTTTGAAACAGAAGAAGAAGCAAAAAATTTTTTTGAGAATCTTGGCTTCTCTATTGAAAGACATAGTTTCATGGAAGTATACGATGGTTTAACTTCTCCAAAAATATTGAGTCTTTCCCAACAACAGGTCAAAGATGTAGTCGAAGACGCCGTTGTCTATGTTATGAGACCTGTAAATGATGTTATTAAATAATTATCTTCTATATCCTCCGTATTTATATCTCGCCCCTAGAGGTGAGATTTTTATTTTATAAATTTTAACTTACCCAAACTAAGTACGACAACACCAGCGATCAATACCGTGACAAGCTGGAATATCCCCATTGCTTTAAGGAATATTGCTGGTAAAATTCATAGGTAGACAAGAATATACACAACAGCAAAAAGTAATAAAGTTTTTAAAACTCATCATACAAGAATCGATAATCGTTGAGTTTTAATATGTTGAATGATGTAAATGAGAATCAAGTTTCCTATTCGAATCGCTGGAATCATATAGACGAGAAAGATACTGAACGGTCAAAAAATAAGTCATCTCAATGAAGTCGCAATACTCGGAAGCATCAGCATCGGAATGATAGCGTAGTAATTTTTGTAGTTTAGTGCTACGAGAATAAGGAGGACGTTCACGATACTTCCCACGAGCAATTGTGGTCCGCCAAGAAGAAACGGAATGAAGAATAGAGGAATCAGATAGATAATAGTTTTTGTAGTGGCAGTTATACGGAGTCATAAAATTGTTTTTGGAGATATTGTTTTTGCAGCAACTTCTTCCATCTAATGAATGAGTAAATAAAGATAATGCCAGTATACCAAAGACTGTCCCGCTTTCAACAAAAAAAGTGAAATCCCAATTCTCTGTTAACAAAAAAAACCCTGCCATTACCTGAAGCAGAGTTTTTTGTATTTTCGAGAAAATCTTTTATGATAATCAGTAATGTAGAAACATAAGCATGTAAAAAATCACTAGACCTGTCATGATGATTCACATTTGTAAATATGGTAAAGAGATAAATATATTATGTAACATTTAACTTATACATATTTTCTTACAAATGTCAAGTCCATTATTAGTTTATAAAAATAGCAAAAATACCCAGTTGAAATCTCCTGTTACTTGTTTATACATTAAATAATTTGTCGCGGAGCTTTTATCGTGAGCAAAGCGAACTTTTATCATTTTATCTATGGTATTATGAAAGCACATCTTAAAACTCCTGTTGCGGTTGGTTTAGCTCTAGGAATCTACTGGGGAATCTGATTATTTATTTTTGCTTTTACCGCCCTACGATTTGGATATTGCAAAATCTTTGTTAGTTTCATGAGCACCTTTTATATCGGATATCATGCAACCGTAATTTGAGCATTTTTCGGTCTTTTACGAGGATTTATCGATGGATTCGTTGGATGATTTATCGTTACACGATTGGCTCAATACTTTCAGAAGAAGATGAAATAATTGCCTCGCGACAAATACTTCGTGACAAATAATAGACAAATATCCACCCAAGCGGATGACAAATAATTACCCAATAACCGCAACTTTTCGGCTACTGTTTGGCTATTGTTAAACAATTTCTAGTCTCTTTATTTCATAGTCTAATATCATGAAAAGATTTTTTCCTCTTATTCTCGTATGCTCGCTTTCTCTATTGCTCGTCGGATGTGGCAAACAGAAACCAGCAGAAGTATGTCCCATAAGTTCTGGTAGTTTTTCTTGTTCAACTACTTCGTGAACCATCGATCATAGTGATCTCAGTGGAGCTATAGACAGTGTTTTAAGTGCATTGAAAAATAATGACTTTCTGACACTTTCAACATTCGTCTGACCCCAAGGACTTCGTTTTTCTCCCTATGAACATGTAAATGTATGATCAGACGTTGTGCTAAGTAGTGGTAAAGTATATAATGGACTAGCTATTTCTAGATCATATATTCGAGGTATTTCTGATGGAAAATGAGATCCTATCGACCTATGAATCGGACAGTACTTTGAAAAATTCGTCAATGATGCTGATTATGCCAGAGCGCCTGAAGTCTTCTATAACCAAAGTATTCAAAGAGGGAATATGATAAATAATATCGCTGAAATCTACAAAGGAAAACAACGAGTAGAATTCTATTTCTCAGGATTTGATAAACAATATGAGGGTATGGATTGGAAATCATTAACGCTCGTATTTGAAAAAACCAGCGGACAACGATACCTTATCGGCATCGTCCACTGATCTCGAACTATATAACCAATAAACTAATAGCAAATCATATCGTATCGAATTTCTCAAGCTGGAAAGTTTACTCTGATTGTCTAGTGCGGCAAAATGAAATGGCGGATCATTTTGCCTAGAGTTTTTTCGTTAGTTTTTGGGGCAATGCCAAAAAGTAACCCCAGCGGAGCGTTAGGCCTAACGCAGTGGATTTAGTTGTTATTTAATAAATATAATAAGAGTTTATTTTTCTTCTAGCTTTTCGTATCCCAACTGCCCACAAGCACCTTTCATTGTCCTCCCTAGACTATCTCTCACTGTCACCGTAAGACCTCATTCTTCCAATATTTTTTTGAAAGATTGAATAGCCGCAGCATCGCTTTCAACGAGCTGAATAGCGGGATTGGTGTTGTAAGGGATTAAGTTTACATGAGCTAATTTCTTTCTCAGCATAGTGACTAGTTCTTTGGCGAGCTCAGGTTTGTCGGTCATATTTTTTATCATAATATATTCGTAGAAGATTCTGTTGTCTGATGCCCTTACATATTCGCTCAATGCTTTATCAAGCGCCTCAAGTGGATAGGCTTTTGCTATTGGCATAAGTTTGTCACGTAATGCTTGATTGGGAGCATGTAAAGAAATGGCTAGTTTTACTGGTATCTCATCTTTGATAAGCTGTCTGATTCCCGGGATAATTCATGCTGTAGAAATCGTAATATGTCTTTTTGAAAGTGAAAGTCCCGCCTCTTGTCTCAGCATAATCTCTATGGCTTTTTTGGTATTTTCGTAATTGAGTAATGGTTCGCCCATTCCCATAAAAACAACATTTCTTACGCCGTATAGCGTTCCATCTTCTTGTTTGCCGAATTTTTCCTTGATATAATTGTTGGCAAAAAATATCTGTGAAATCATTTCATCTCGCGTAAGGTTCCTTTTGAAGCCAAGTTTCCCTGTCACACAAAACATGCAATTCATGGGACAACCAACCTGTGATGATATACAAAGAGTAATCCTATTTAGTTTTTCTTTGTTGTTTTTGTTGTATTTTTCATCTTGTCGATGATAGAGAATCACTGCCTCGATCATGTAGTCATCATGTGTCTGAAATCAGATTTTGGTAGAATCTTTGTCTTCCAATATCTTGTCTGTATTCAAGGTTACGACAGAAAATTGTTTGTCTAGATCCTCTCTCAGGTCCTTGGAAAGTGTCGTCATATCTGAGAAATTGATATTCTGATTTTTGAATATTTCTTGATAAATTTGCTTTACTCTGAAGGGCTGGAGCTTATGTTCTTTGCTAAACTCCTGAAGTTTTCCAGCATCGAGTATGGATGTTTTGATCATGATACATACATAAAAAGTAAATTTTGTAGGGGAGGGTTTGAAACCCTCCCTTACGAACATACAAAAACATTTATTTGTAAGGGACGGTCGCGACCGTCCCTTACGACTTCTTGGTTATTTCAGCAATGTTTTCTTATAGAACCAACACCTCTCTCACCCATTCATAAAGATAGATTTTTTTCGTGTTCATCAACTATCTTCTGGTAGAAATTTTTCGTAGGAGGTTATTACTCACCCATGCAATTTTGGGTGTTTAATAAATAATTCAGTAACGGTGTGATAAAGTTTTTCTAGGTCGTAAGCGTTCATTCTCAATCCGTATGGCGGATTGGAGACCATAGTTCATGCGAGCTCAGAATCGTTCATATAGTCAGCAATGTCTTTGGCGATAAAAGTAATGTAGTTTTCTACTCAGGCGTTCTTCGCATTTTCCTGAGCAATTTTAATCATGTTTGGATCAATATCTGAAGCGATAATAGTGTGTTCTTTTGTCAGCATCATCTTGGCTTTGGCTGCTTGTAATTCTGCGGTGAATAGATTCTGGTCGTATCGTTTGAACTGCTGGAAAGCGAATGAACGGAAGATACCTGGTGCAATATTTTTGGCGAGTAATGTTGCTTCAATTACTATCGTTCCACTTCCACAAAAGAAATCATAGAGTGGTTCGCTGAATTTCCAACCAGACAATAAAAGCAATCATGCGGCTAATGCCTCGTTGATTGGTGCTTCTCCTGTGGCTTTTTTGTAGCCTCTTTTGTGAAGCGACTCACCAGTAGTATTGAGTAAGATTGAACACATATCGCGCTCTATGTAGACAAGAATTTCTATCGGCTCTTTGCTGTGGTCCTCTGGAAGCTGTCATTCTTCGCCATCTAATATGTTTTTCACAATTGATTTTTTTACGATACTTTGGATTGCTGGTGTACTTGTAAGCAGTGACTGTTTGGTAATGGCGACAACGTTGATAGGATTTCCTTGAACGTACATTTTCCAGTCGATCGTTGAAACCAAGTCGAAAAGCTGATTAAAATCAGACGTTATATGTTGTTTCAATTCAAGAAATAATTTATTTCAGACCCTAGATCGGAGATTTATTTTGGCTATCGCAGAAAGCTCTCCCTGGAAACGTACGAGTGTCGGTCACGAACCAAGCAGCTTGTATCCAGCGATTTCTATTTCTTTTTTGAGTATAGATTCCAATCCCGCAGCGCAGGTGATAGCAAAGTTCATTTAATTTCAGTGAATAGTGAAAAGTTAACAGTGAAAAGTTAACAGTGAACAGTGTATGAATTATCATAATATGAACTATTGTAAATCACGATAGTCTGTAAGCATACAATACCGACACTGTTAGTTGTTAATTATTAGTTGTTAGTTAAATTTCTATGGTTTAGCTTATGGATTTCTCAGTTAATTGCTATGGAAACATACTATTGACTTTTTATGTGTAATCATTATAGTATTTTTATGTAAGTAACTTTATTTACTAATTTAAAAAATGGATTGAGACTGAGAAGTGCTAAAACCGGACCTATCCGGACAAAAAAGAATAACTCTGCCAACCACGAGAGCGGATATTATGCATGCGGTAAGAACCAAAAAGGTAGTAGACTATGGACTATCTCCATCGTATACATGAATCACAATTCCTCCCAAAATACTTTATAGACTCCAAGCGGCTGAAGTATGATTTAGCATGGCCTTTGAACTTGGTAAAGACAAAGACATATTCAAGCTTTTGAAAATTACCGATGGGAAGATTATCCATACGATTACTGAGTGAAATGATCTTCACAATAAGTGTGTTATACAATCCTGTATACACAATCCTATAAAGCTATGTGAGCCTGATATGAAACCCAATTTTAAAAAGCACATAAAATACAATTGAAAAGATTATTTTTTCTTATCGTTTTATGATGTTGCCATTAGATGATTCGCCAGAGAAGATTTTATATTAGTTTCTTTGAATGATAAGCAGTGACTCGAAGCAAAAGAAATCCTGCATATAGAATATTCTATTGATAGGGACATCAATGTATCAGATATTGACTGAATTCCTACGCTCACCGTCACCTATCCAAATCCTGAACCTACAGACTGAGAGGGTGTTTTATGAGAGATTAGACACACAGACACCTTTAACCTAAAAGACCAGAAGACAGTGAAAACCACCAAACATCATAAATATGGCGAAGAAGATGTCGAAAAAAAATAAATTTTTTTATCTTTAATCAAACCTATCATGGTATATCATTTTAATGTTTCGGAAGCATGAGATAGCGGGATTCCCAAAGAGCCCACAGCAATAGAAAAACATTTATCAGAGCTAGACTCGTGAGAAGACACATTAAGCTATGGTGTTTATTATGTACTAAACAACTCTCAAATAGCTGAAATATGCAAGGAGTGACCATTGTTTATCAAAGAAGATCAAAATCAAAATCATCTATATCTTGGTTATGCAAAAAATGCTGTTAATAGAGAGGCATTGTGTTTTTTCAATTGTCCTGAAGAAAAGAAAGATTCAAATGAAATGAAATTCTGCACTATAAGCAAAGGTAACTTAGCTTTTGTTGATCAAATCATCAAAAAGAGATTTGGGATAACCGCGTATGAAGATCTATACCAAATGGTTAACTCAGCTATAGCACTCAAGAAAAAAACTACTGCTATAGCGCTCAAGAAAAAAACTACTGCTACTGAAAGAGTGAATGAAGAATTAAAAGAAATATTAGCATAGTTTCTCTTAGTATTGAAAAAACCACCCCCTATTGGGTGGTTTTTTATAATTATTTTTTAAGAAGTGTTGCTATTTTTTTCCTCAACATTTCGGCGTCTTTTTTTGATTTTCTTACAGATATCTTATATTTCGCTTTCATCTTGAATATACTATAGAATAACTCTGAATCGAAGTCTTCGATATTTTGCACCTTAGAAAAAATTTGCTCAAAAAATCGAGCGATATTATTTGGCATAACTAACTCTAAAATATAATCTCACAATATTCTCAACGTATATCATACCTTTAGAAAATCATGCTTTTCTAGTGTTTTCAATTCTATTCTTTTATCTCACACAATCTTGTATACGTAGTTGTCAAGAAAGGTATTGTTCCCTATAATATTGTATATTTTATGATCTTCCTGGAGAAACATGTTATAAGCATCTATAAATCTTTCATACATTCATAGCAAATAGTACGCATGAGAATCATAAAAATAGAGATCACATGGTCAGGATTCCATAAATATTTTTGCATTTATATCGGTTCGTGTTTTTTCTGAATCTATTTTACTGGTAGCGTAAAAAAAGAATTGTTCTCAGTCATTCAATAATGAAAAATCTTTTTGATTGAAATAAACATCTTCGACATTACTCATTATAATCTTCATCTTATTTATCCACAAAACATTTAGTGAATATCCTCAGTCTTTTTTGGTAACAATATAATCACCAATGAGCTTCGAAATAGTTTTGTACAACTGAGCCGTAGAGATATTGATTCAATATTGCTTACTAAGTTTATCATGGATATCTTTGGTCGAAATGTCTTTATTTAGAGAAAGTATTTCTAAAACTCAATTTATAAGTGGATTTGATCCTAACATCTAAAGAAGGGCGAAGAAATAAATATTCTCATAAAACGAGAATATTATATTCATATACTCACTATATGCAAGATTTTTATCCTAAAGTGATAATCATTGATTGACATTTTTTATCATATATGTATAACATGTGTACTAGCAAAAGATACTATTCCGGAATACTTCTTAGCTAGACCTTTTATACTATTACGTACGACTATGAAAAAAACCATGAAAAAAACACCCCCTAGCCAATACGGCTTAGAGTTTCAAAATACATGAAATCTTCAAAGCCTTTGGCTTGAAACCCCGCCCATTTGTAATCTCGCCTGTGACTATTGTTTTGCCGATGGAGGTAAACTCAGAGAGCCAAGTAAAGTTATCAGCTATGAACAGTATTGTAAAATCCTAGAAGAATTCGCTGCCCATGGTGGTAAAATGGTAGGCATCCCATGAGCGGGAGAACCTCTCTTTGGGCCCAATAGAAAGCTTACTATGGACGTTATTCACAAAGCCGCTGAACTTAATTTGGTTGTTACTTTGTTTACTACAGGAGAATTTATCGATAAAAAGATGGCTGAAGAATTATATGATTTACCCGTAGAGATTATGCTTAAATGTAATTCATTGGATCCCCAAGAACAGGACAGATTAGTAAGTTCTCCTTCAAAACATAGGAATATCAAATGATATGGTGCGAAGAGAAATACAGCATTGGAGCTATTTAAATCATTATGATTCAATGATAAGAAAGCATCAATGGAAAAAATAGGAATTCCTACCCGCATTGGATTAGTCACGAGTCTTATGGAGACTGAAGATGGTACGGTGAGTAACATAGCAGAAGTGAAGGAAATTCTTCGTAAATGTCGTAATGAAAATCTAGCCTTCAATTCTGACACCATTCTTCCAAGAGGACGTGCTATTGGTTGTGATCTGTTACCAAAAAGTGAGGTGCTCAAAAAATCCATAGATGAACTTAGGCAGATCGACATGGATGAGTTTGGTTATGATTGGACTCCAAACTGAAGCTATATCTGATCTACTCATTGTAATAGATACAATAATCATTTGTATATACAGCGGAATGGTGACGTTCATCCTTGCCTTTGAGCGCCTGAGTTACTTCTAGGAAATGCCAAAGAAGATTCTCTTCAGAAAATGCGAAGCATGCCAGAGATGAAAATTATTCGCAATCGTACCTATAGAGGTGTTTGCGCTGAAACATGTAAAAACTTCGAAGAGCATTCTTGTAATTCTTGTCTTGGAAGGCGAGCTACCGTAGGCACTGGTGAAGAACTTTTGAAAAGAGGATTTGTATTGACCCACTGATGCTTCAACCGCAGAGAGAAATAAGAAAAACCACCCTACTCGCTCTTGTACGTCATTCCGGCGTTAAGTGTTGCAGCCGGAATCCACACTATAGTACTTTAGTATGGATTCCCTCTTCCAAACCTTGACACGGGAATGACGCTGAAATGATGGGGTGGTTTTTTATAATTAGTAATTAAATTTACTTAGCGTCAGCATCGATTACTTCACCCTCTACGGCGCCCTCTTCCTTACCCTTTTCCAATTCTGAATCAGGATTAGGAGTTCATTCAGCTGGTGCAGCTTGGTATTTATTGTAAAGTTCAGCGAATTCTTTTTGGATTCTTTCTATCTCGGTATCTATTTCTTCTTTGGTCGCTCCTTCCTTGCTGGTAATAGATTTTGCATCAGCGATAAGCTTGTTTACCTTCTCTTTGTCTTCATCAGGGATCTTGTCTTTTTGCTCAGCCATCATACTTTCCATCTGGTAGACAAGTGCTTCAAGTCTATTTTTTGATTCTACCAACTCTCTTCTCTTGCGATCGTCTTCAGCAAATTGTTCTGCTTCAGCTTTGGCCTTTGTGATGTCTGCGTCTGAAATATTTGTCGATCCTTCGATTCTATGATTGATTTCTTTTCCGGTAGATTTTTCTTTTGCGGTAACATTTAGGATTCCATTGGCATCGATATCGAATGTTACTTCGATCTGAGGTTGCCCTCTTCTCATCATAGGAATTCATTCGAGATTGAACATTCAGAGATCAATATTGTCTCTTGCAAATTGTCTTTCTCATTGTGTTACGTGAACGGTTACTGCGGTTTGATTATCTGCTGCAGTCGTGAAGGTGTTCTCTTTCTTCGCAGGGATAGTTGTATTTCTCGCGATCATTACATGAGCCAATCATCACTCAACTTCGACAGCTAATGATAATGGAGTAACGTCGAGTAAGAGAATATCTTTGACATCTCCTTGGATGATACCTGCTTGAATAGCCGCTCCTTGAGCTACGGATTCGTCAGGATTGACGGTAGCTTTTGGTTCCATACCAAAAATATCTTTTACTAATTTTAATACTGCGGGCATTCTTGTTGATCATCCTACAAGAATTACTTGATTGAGATCGCTCTTCTTGAGCTTAGAATCTTCAAGAGCACTGAGACATGGTTTTTTACATCTCTCGAAGAGGTCTTTACACATGTTTTCAAACTGCGCTCTGGTAAGTGATTCTTCTAAGTTTCTTGGTAATCCATCTTCGCCCGTGATGATGAATGGGATAGAGATATCTACTCTTTCTGTCTGAGACAATTGATGTTTAGCAGCTTCAGCTTCGTTCTTGACTCTCTGCATCGCCATAGCGTTTTTGGTAAGATCGATGCCCTCTTTTTTCTTGAACGAATCTACTAAATAATTGATAATGATATGATCAAAATCTGCACCTCCGAGATGGGTATCTCCTGATGTAGAAAGAACTTGAAATGTTCATTCAGCTCAGATTTCAAGAATAGTCACGTCGAATGTTCCTCACCCTAAATCGAAGACAACGATTTTTTCATCTTTGTTTTTTCCTTCTCCATAGGCTAATGAAGCGGCCGTTGGTTCGTTGACGATTCTTTCAACTTTTAAACCAGCGATTTCTCCAGAGGCTTTGGTAGCATTTCTTTGGGAATCGTTAAAATATGCAGGCGTTGTGATAACTGCTTGCGTGATAGGAGTTCCGAGAAATTTCTCAGCATCTTCCTTGAGTTTTTGGATAATAAACGCTGAAATTTGTTCAGGTTTATATTCTTTTCCGTCGATGACGATAAGCACTCCTCCGTCCTTGTCTTCTTTGATTTCGTAGGGAAGATTTTCTTTACCGACTACTTCTTTGTACTTTCTACCGATAAATCTCTTTACCTCGTAGATAACGTTTTTTGGCTCTAAAATAGCCTTTCTCTTTGCGAGATCTCCGACGAGCAATTCGTCTCCTTTGATATATACGACAGAAGGTGTTGTTCTTTTTCCTTCCGCGTTTGCGATGACTTCTGACTTGTCACCCAACATGTACGATACGCAGGAGTTGGTTGTTCCGAGATCGATTCCAATAATTTTTGCCATAACTAAATAACGATAAAATGATAAAATGATAAAAGTTCGCTAATGCTCACGATAAAATGATTGTATCTTTATCGGCCGGAGGCCGTTTATCAATTTATCGCCCGCGTAAGTGGGCTTTTATCTCCTCCTTTGGAGGAGGATAGCACGTATATTATAATGATGCTACGAAAAAATGCAAGACTTTTTGAGCACCTTTTTTTCTGGGTGCTATGAGCCATAGAAACAAAAAAAGAGCATCAGTCGAAACCTAGCTCTTATATAGTGAATGAAATGTTTAGTGGTTAATACCCACGGTATTTCTCGAGTTCTTTTTTGAGCTTTTCGTTTTCCTGAGCCAGCTCGTCTCTTTGATCAATAAGATGTTCTACTGATTCGATTACTCCGTTTAGTATATAACCCGTTTCTGTATTAAGCTTACTCCCCTGATCATAGGCCACAATCCAGCCTTTATAGCGCTCGAGAATGACTAAGAACAATTCTAAGATAGCTTCTTGCTCTTTTTTTGAGATTTTCTTTTGATTCTTTATTCCTTCTATTAATACAATATTCTCTTGAATATTATTCAGCACTGTTACAAAGGCAAGAGAATCTCCGTATCTATTCGCCTTTATAAGAGAGTCGACCCTTATTCTTTCCAGATGCGCCCTACTAACAGATGGTTTTTTAGTCCCATCCACCGTCTGTCGTATTGGATACAAGTTTTCATAAATCTCCTTTTTGAGCTGGTTGATCATTTCTATTGAATCTTTCTGATCTTTTATAAGCTGCTTTTTTTGAGCAATTGCCGGATGGATAAAGCATAGAACCATAACGATTAAGAATAGTTTTGTTTTCATAAATTTTGTTTGAGAGAATGTATGTTGAGATTTTTATTTATCTATTAGAATCATTTAATATCTAAGGCTAGCATTAGGCTCTCCATCTCTTTTTTATTCTCCAACGAGTGATGTGTTGGCCTTCATAACATCTTTCTTATTTCGTCTTTTAGCAGAGGACAATGATTTTCCATATACCCAGACAATGAAGAATAGAGATTGCCATATGTTTTTCTGAAAAGACATTTAAAAGCATTTGGATAATCTTTTCTATATTGCCAAGATAAACTAAGACTTCGCATTTTTTGTGCTAATCTATGAGTATGGCTTGTGTTGTCAGGATGCGAATTGTAAAGTGTTGTAAAATCAGGAAGATTGGCGAACTTTGTATGAGTGCCCACCTTTAACCAATATCCATAGTCAGAGGCATATTTTACATGTTCTGGGTAACCACCAATTTCATCATATATACTTTTTCTGTGCATCACTGACGAGTGAGTAAATGGACAAGTAGACAATAATTCTTCTTTGAGATACTTATCTGATTTGGAGTGTTCAGACTTATAAAATATAGATTTATCACCATGTTGTCTTTTTACAATACTATTGGTACCAAGAAATCCAACATCAGGATGTTGCTGTAAAAAACTCACTTGCTTATATATCTTATTTTGATCAACCCGTTTATCATCACAATCCAAAACTGCAATATATTCTCACTTTGCTACCTCCATTCATCTATTACGTGCCTTGGCTATTCATTGATTTGCTGGACTATTGATTAATAAAATTCTATCATTTTTTTCTTGGAGAGATGCAACAATATCTTTGGTGGTATCCGTAGATCCATCATTAACTACAATAATCTCTATATTGGGATATTCTTGTTCTAGGACAGAAAGAAGCGATGCTTCGATGAAACCACTTCCATTGTAACTGGGCATGACGACAGACACTAAGGGCATATCTACTGAGTTCATAGAAAATATCTAAGAATAAAGTTTTTTTACTATATATATTATCTATACGAAGTCAACACCTATAATTTGCAAAGACTAATTAAAAAAGGAGGCCGCATTAGCCTCCACATACTATCCTTCTTCCGGCACAATCCCGTACTGTCGTAAAACATCAATAATGCTTTTTCTCAAGATACGTGGCCCTGTATCAGACCCAGTAGTATCTTTAGTAAAGCTTGCAATAAAGATTTTACTATCTTTTTTCTTGCCTTGATAGAGGATGACTATTTCCTCTTTTCTAAAAAAAGTAATGTGACTTCCATGATAGTAATCTCCCCTCACTCCCCATGTCCTGCCACGTGCTTCTCCATCTTCGTAAATTTTATCGATTTCAGGAAAATTCCTGACCTTGTTGATATCAACATGTGTTTTTGTCATAAGCGTATTGTTTTTGGGAAATTTTTTTTGAGAATAGAGATTCGACATCCTATATCAACACACTATTTTCCTCTCCTGTTGACTTCTTGTTTATAATATATAAAAGGAATCCAACGCAAACAAAAAAAACTACAAGTATGAAACACAAAAGGAAAAGCAGGAGAAAGGTTATCGGTTATGCCGTTAACTTTTTGGTACAATGTGTTACCAATGAAGTGAGATACAAACCATCCAATGAGTTTGAAAGAATCTTCGCAATATTTATGAAAGGGGCCAATCAGATCTCTCTCAGAGAAAAACGAAGATTATTTAGAAAGGAGTTGTTTGGCTATCTTACCGAAAGTAATAATGACGAAGAATTACTTACTACATTCTGGAACATTCCGGAGGGGATATTTGCAAGAATTTGTCAAAGAGCCAAGTGCTGGGGATTTAATATGAAGTTCCCAGACTTTATGGCTATGCGAATTAACTTTTCTGAGGACTTCGTGCAAATTGCACACGGTCCAGAAAGAAAGAAAACGACTTTCCTTGCTGCATAAATGCAATATGACATCTTAATACGTATATACCTTCTCGACTGTTGTTCTTTCGAGAGGGTATTTTTTATCTTTTTACTTCTTGTATGCTTCATTTGAAAGACTATATTCTTTGCAGAAAGTACAAAGCCTGATACTTAATGCCATTATAGATATATCAGTATTTATCATCTCTCATTTATCATTTATCATTCAATTTCATGACCGTTTATTCCTTCTCACAAACCCAAACTTTCGTGCAATGTCCACGCAAGTATCAATATAAATATGTCGATAAAATCTTGGAAAAAGAATTTGAATCGAGTCCGGATTTGATTCTCGGGCATAGCGTCCACGCAGCATTGGAATGGTTATATAATCAGATAAATATTTTTAAAATCCCAAGTAAGGAGGAACTTTTGACGAAATTCAAAGACCAACGAGATACCGAAGTAATCGAAGCGACCAAAGAAAAAGAATTGCAGTTGAAATGAGAACAAACGCTTGAAGATTATATTCGTAGAGGTATCCATTATGTGGCAAACTATTATGACAAGTACAGTCCCTTCGAAGGTATCAGTGTCGTGGCGACAGAAGCATCGATTATTTTTGACTTAGATGACCAGACAAAATTTCGCGGATTTATAGATAGACTCGATAAGGAATGAGAGACCTTCGTCATCAATGATTATAAGACAAACAAAAATCTTCCCCCAGAGAGCAAGGAAGAATACAGAGAACAACTTACTTTATACGGCCTCTGAGTACAACAGAATTATGCAAAATACTTTATTTGAGACGCAATGAAAACTTCTTCAGTCCCGCACAGCGGGGGAAGTATTGAGAGTTTTCATGATGTCGAAATTATGCCGACGATTTGAGAAACTGCCAGTACAAGCGAAGTGAAGTGATTGCAGAATTCGAAAACAGGTCGGTTTAAAATAATAAAAGCCAGACTACACTATCTTCATTTTGACCTGATGGATGAGCGGGAAATCACTCCCGAACTTTTGACTACGGTCACGAAAAAATATGCTGACACGATCGTTGATATCGAAGCAAAAAAGTTCAGTTATAATATGGGAAACAAAAAAGTTTTTGAACCGAAGGAAAATAATTTCTGCAAGTATTGCGAATACTACTCACTCTGCCCATTGCGAGCACATTTGAAATTTGATGATGAAGTTGTATGAGGTGATCTAGGGGAAAAGACAGTGAAAGGATTGGTCGATGAATATGTCGAATTGTCAAAAAAAGAATCACAAGCAAAGAATGATAAGGAGCTAATTAAAGTCTTATTGATTGAGTATCTGGAAAAAAATAATCTGTTGAAATTATTTTGAAACGTATATAAAATTTCCGCTTCGCAAGCTGAGAATATCAGCATCGCCGATAAGGATGCTTTGAAGAAAGTATTGCAAGAGTTGTGAGTCTTGGACGAAGCGATGGAGGTCGACAGATTTAAATTACAAAAGCTAGTCAAAGAAAATAAGCTCTCACTTGAACAACTTGGTGACACGGTTCAGAAGAATAGTAGCCGGACATTGAGAGGAGGAAATAATAAATAACCACTTGAATTACTCAAAAAATAGTCTATCCTCTAGCCATCCCCTATGATAATTCTTTTCCCTTGTTGGTTTTTGCGGAAGGTTGTGGTGTGTAAAAATTTCCAGTTTCTCAATCTCACATCTATATTACATGCCGCGAATGGGGTGTTATGAAGGAGGAATATCGTCGTAGTGTGCTTTCACACAATGACCTTATTCCTCCATTTCTCTTTTCTTAAAGCACCCGGGTGATAAGGTTATCAAAAGAGCCTATTAACTCAAATAACTAAAGTTCGCACCCGGGTGCTAACTTTTTTTGTTATTGTAAATTTCAACTAAATAGTTAGTATATTTCCAGGTTTTTTTGTATTAATAAAAATATCGAATAGCATATGCAAAGAATGTTTTCATCTCTACATAACTCGATACGCAGGACACCATTTTTTGGAAGAACTATTGTAGTGCTTTCGTTTTTTTTCTTATTGATCAAGCAGATATTCATCTTTTTGACTTTCAGAGAGGTTTTCCAAGAAGCAACTTTGTGAGCGACTATGGCACATTATCTATGATATTTTGTCAGCGATTTTTTGGTATGTCTGATTTTGCTTGGCTTGGTTGCCATCAACACTTTGATCAAAAAAACACTTATAAAAATTATTATCAATATACTTCTTTCGGGCATATTTTTGCTGTTTGTTCTCGACATCTTCACGATGTATTTCTTCCAGAGCAGGCTCTCGATCTTGGATATGAGTCAATTCGTTAATCCGTCATTGGGAGATTTTTCGTGAATGATCATCAGTAGTATAGTGGTAATTTGTGGAGTATGAATTATTTCTTTTCTTATCGTCCAGAGTAATCATTTTAGAAAAAATAAAAAAATATTATTGGCATTATATTTCCTCATCTTTGCTATTTCCTGTTTTGGTGTGTGAATGTATGCACCCGGGTGATTCAAGTCAATTCCCGATAACATCATCTCTATCAACTATTCAGCAATGAGAGAAAATCTTGGAACCTTATCAAATATAAATGCGACCAATAGCTATCAAAAATTCTTCACCAAAAAAAGATGACTCCACCAACAACCCAACGTAATCGTTGTCTTCGCAGAATCTTTGTCACCCATAGATTCATTACGTGTCGGAGGAAAAAATAATAATCTTCCTTATTTTGATCTCATCCAGAAACAAGGAATCACCTTTACAAACTTTGTTAATGATGGATGTACCTCTGATACTGCGCATATCGGATTACTCCTTGGATTAGAGCCTATTAAGCCGCTATGATCACAGATATCGGCATATTCTGGATACACAAGTTATACAGAACCTCTGCCAGTTTTTTTCAACAAACTCTGATACATACCTATTTTTGTCAGCGCGGTCAATTTAGAATTTCTCAATCAAAAATCATTTCTTTCGTGAGTAGGATTTAGTCAGATTATCGGTGAAGAAAATTTTACTGGCGAAAAAAAATACGTCTTTGATGCGGCCCCTGATCATGTCCTATACAACAGAACTTTGGAGACTATCAAAAAACAAGATAAACCATATTTTATGGTTTTGCAGAGTATTTCGTTTCATAAGCCTTATAATACTCCTTATGGTGCTACCCAAAAAGATGCTCTCAGATACGCAGACAAAAGTCTTTTCTATTTTTATCTTCAGCTCAAAAAATCTGGGTTTTTCAACAATGGCATTCTCGTCGTCGTAACCGATCATAGAAAAATGGAGCCATTGGAGGTCTGAGAAAAAGAAGCGCTAGGAGATTTTTGGTATACAAAATGACTGGCGACTATTGTGGGAACGGGCATTGTTCCTGGAATGATTAATACAAATATTATCCAACATACAGATATCTTTTATGGACTTAAACAATTGGTCGGAAAAGGAGCAGTGACGGTATCTAAATTGTTTAATGATATATTCACTTCTAGCAAAAAAAGAAATCGGGGTCTTGTGTACTGTCGTTATTTTCAAAACAATAATAAATATACCTTGGTCTCTTGAACTTGAGCGAGCGGAAAAATGTTCAATGAGCTTTCGGAAATAAGTGTGAGTCATAAATTTATCTATCAGTATATTACATCTTACATCTCTTTTGAACAATGATCATGAGCGATGCTTTCTGGTAAGAGCAATATGGTTGTTATAGCCCATCAATGATCACCACTTCAAACGCCAGAAAATTCACTTGAATGATTTTTGTTGGCTCAGAAGAATGACGCTGACGGTATCGAATTTGATGTTTCACAAACCAAAGACAAGAAAAATCTTGTCATCCACGGCGAACGCACACGAGCAACCATATGTGGGAAAGATTATGTTGTGGGTAATCATACGCTTGAGCAATTAAAAACCAAATGTCTCTTGAAAAATGGTGAACCGCTTATGACCCTAGAAGAAATATTGGAAGCCACCAAAGGACTGTTTGATTATTATTTTGTAGATATCAAAGTCTATAATCCAAAGGATGCTGAACAGCAAACTACCTCTGTCATCCAGACCGTTCAGAAACTCGAAATGCAAGACAAGGTTATCATTACAAGTTATGACAAACAGGCAACCTATATCTTATGATCATACAAAAATATTCATGCATGACGAGACACCTATAATCTCACTGATCTTGATGCTCTTCCCAATATGTATCACGAATATTATATGATGCCATGGGATCTTATCAAAAACACCACCGCACAAGAAGCAGAAGATATTGGTAAAAAATTAGTCATCTATACGGTAAACACCACTGGCGAATTAGAAAAACTTTATAATCAATGAGTACGTATGGTGATGACGGATGATGTACCACTAATTAAAGACCGGGCCGATAATCATTTAACTAATTAAGTAAAATATTTTCTAATATAAAAAAGTCCGCAACATTTCTGCTGCGGGGTCTAAGGGTATAATAAAAACTAATCTATCTGATTATGATTTTCTCGGTTTGAATAGAGATTCCATCGTTCATTCTCAGAAAGTACATGCCTTTCGAGAAATCAGATACATCAATTTTTGTTGAGGTTTGGTTTGATATGGCCTTCAAAACTTTTCCGTTCAGATCATATATTTCTATGCTGACCTGTTTGTCCGACTCAATAGTGAAAACGCCATTGCTCGGATTGGGATAGATTTTGAATGAATAAGACGGCACTTCAGCTATCGTGGTTGGAGTTGTGTTGCTAAATATCCTTTCGTAGTTTTTCATGAACTCGTACTCAGAATTATTGCAGGTAGTGACCTTGTCCCAGTTAATGGACCAGGTCATCATCCCACCTAAGGTAGGATAACCACCTGCTTGAAGTAACGTGTAAGTTCCGACTTTAGGTCCCTTGCCAAGTAGATACCTCATGGCAGCGGCAACTGTGGCCGTGTCCATGAATCCACTTCCTGCCGCACTTGGGCAGGCGGGTAATCCCACAGCGATTTTATTCGCTGGGAGTCCCTTAAAGTACCCTCCGGTAGTATTGAAACCTCTGATGCACAATTCAGTCATCGCTACAATAAAATCTCCTGTGGCTTGATAATAAGTCCTACCATCAAGACCGTTCATAGATCCCCCATTATATAATTGCGTATGAACGAGATCCAAGGAGTCTCTTAAGGCATCGATGATGGGGAGATAAGCTCCCCAATTATTCCCATAGCCTGATATACCACCTGGAAAATGCGACATTTCCGGGGCCATGGTCAATATCATCTTTCTTCCGTGTGTGGCACGAAAGTTAACCATAATCTGCTTGATAGCAGCAATTAGGTTGATGATCTTTACATCGGTTGGATTGGCTATTGTCGTACCCTTACTAACAAGAATCGAATTACCTTCGAAATCGATGTCAATGCCATCGAATCCATAAGTGTTTATGATTCTTGTTATGGAACTAATGAAAGTGTCTCTCTCCATTAGATTATCTAATGAAATGGGGGCTGTCGCTCCTCCGACAGAGATAAGGACCCTTCTTCCTTGGTTTTGGACGGTTTTTATTTGTCTGATCAGTGTGTCCTTTGCTACACCATCGGACACGAAGGTCGTATCATAATCCGTCCCTGGTCTTGGGATAGAGAACGCCATTGCAATCATTCCATACTGCTTAGGTACATCAGTCAGCTGAACATATGGATTTGTCCCAGCATTCCAGTTATTTACGTACCCCATGAGCACAGGCGTTTGGATTTGCCCGGATGTTTTTACTACTAGCATAAGCATAGTGGCGAAAAACAACAAAAAGATTTTTCTTGTCTTCATATTGCGTGTTTTTTATAAGCGTTTTTTATTTTTGTGAAAAAATACTATAATTATTTACTATAAAAAGTCAAGCCACCGTTTTAGCGTCATTCCCGACTCTCGTTTTAGCGTCATTCCCGCGAAAGCGGGAATCCATCTTGCTCACTTACTAAGTATGGATTCCGGCTGCAACACTTAACCCCGCTTTGCGGGACTGATGCGCCGGAATTATGCCGGGATGAGAGGCGAAGCATTTATTATTTTTTTCAGTAAAAATCTTCCGGTAATAAAAAATCATCGTCCCTATACGGTGGTGTACAGAGACAAATAATCTCAATATCTTTTTTTGTAGTGTTTTCCAATCCGTGCAAATCTCATTTTTCGATATGGACCATATCGTCTTTTTTTATTTCCATATCAACACCATCAAGGACTATTTTACCTGCTCACGAAACTACATAATAGAGCTCCTCACCTTTATCATGATAATGAACATTTGCTTTTCTCTTTGGGGGTAAATATCATTCAGCTAAACTTATCTGTGTTTGTTCTTGTTCGTCTTTGGTAAGTAGCTCTGCTACTATTCATCCGTCTTTTGCAAGAAATGATGGCTTAGGCCTTTTCCTGAATGGGATAATTGTTTCTCGTGGCATGTTTGTATCTTCTACCATTTCGATATCCGCAGGATCAAATGGCGGGATGGCGAATACGAGATGCTCGAGTGTTTTGCTTCAGATATTTTTGAGTTTATGTGTGCTTCCTGGGGGCAGTACAATAGTAGATCATTTAGCCGCGAGAATAAGTTTATCGTCTTGAGAAAAAACTCCTTCGCCAGAAAGGATATAATAAATTTCCCACATGGTGTGGTGCTTATGAAAGAGAGAAGCTGCTTGTGGCTGCATAATAACATGCGCCACGCTAACACCAGACATTTGTATTATTTCTCTCAATTCTTGGCCACAGACATTGTCTACAGGGTCCAAAATACGAGTATGTATTATCCCAGTTCTGAGGAAAGAAGTATCTCTCATTATCGCACAAATTATTTGATAAATTTTTGTTTTAGTTTTTGTACGATTTGTGGTTAGTCATTTCGAGTCCGACTTCTCGGGCGAAAAATCTACGCCCTTTTACTGGGATTTCTCATTACATTCGAAATGACGTCTTAATATTGTTCACATTTTACGATATAGTAATTTGCTTCATGATCACATGACGGACATTTTGCTGGTGGAAATTTTCCTTTGTGAACATATCCACATTTGGTGCACATCCATTCTATGTCTTCTGATTTGCTTGCTAAAGTGCCTGCGGATAATTGGTCGCGAACCGCTTGATATCTTGCTTCATGATGCTCTTCTGCATGAGAAATGGCGAGAATTCTTGCAGCGATTTCTGGAAGTCATTCCTCTTCAGCGATCTTAGCAAATTCAGGATAGAGGTTTTGATTTTCGTGATGTTCTCCATTGATAGCAAATTGTAAATTTTCTAATGTCGTTCATACTTTCACAAAAGCTCCTGTATCTACAACTACTTCATCCATATCTTCTCCCATTTTAGCTTTGACTGCTTGGATCATTTTGAAAAATCGTGATGCATGTTCACGTTCTTGTTCTGCAGTTTGTTCGAATATTTCTGCTATCTGTAATAGTCCTTCTTTTCTTGCTGCACTTGCATAAATAGCGTAACGATTTCTTGCCTGGGATTCTCCGACAAATGCCTTGGTAAGGTTTTCTAAAGTTTTTCTCATGGTATATAGTGTAATAAGGTAAAATGCCTGTTCAATGTATATAGTTTTGTCGAAAAATTGGTAGTCATTTTTTTTGATACATTCTCCTTCAAAAATACGTTTCAGTAGATTTGAGTGAAGAATGGATATTTCGAACACCAAAATTTTGTAAAAGTTTTGGATGAGAGAATTATGCCGAGGTATGAAATATTTGAGGAAATCAAATATTTGACAGGAAAAAAAATAGGGATATAATTAGATATAATCTATAAATTCTAAAATGTTCGGGTACTTTTATATCCCACCCTATGCTCATGAAAAATGTCTTAAAGAGTATAAAAAAACACTCACGTAAAATAGCCAAACACGTGCGTTGTCACAAACATCACTATCTGATGTGAGGTTTTGCATCTTTTGCAGTAATCAAAGCATTTCTTTTGATTGCTGGAGCATTGTGAGGATTTTCTCTTGTCGCTACCAATGCGAGCTTTACAGATCCTGTCGGTGCTTGTGCACAAGTTACCGAGATTTCTTCTTTGGAATGTCAGACATTGCTTGCACTGTATAACAGCACTCAATGAGAAAATCGAACCAAAAAAACTCACTGGTGAGATATCAACGATATAGCTAGTCGATATGGAATCAATGTAGTCGATGGTCATGTGAATAAAATCATGTTATGAAAAAATAATCTCGTAGGAAGTATTCCTTCAGAAATAGGAAATCTTACTCAGTTGGAATGGTTTGATGTGTATGACAATCAGATTGATATTCTTCCTCCAGAAATAGAAAATCTTCATAATCTGAAATATTTCTACATTTATAATAATACATTGACGTCACTTCCTCCAGAGATCGTTAGACTTGTTGGACTCCAAGGGTTGTATCTCAATGGAAATAAATTGACTGCTCTTCCTTTGGAGATGGGACACTTTACCAATCTTGTTCGGCTTAATCTCAGCAACAACAGACTTACTTCATTGCCTGCAGAACTTGAATACCTTAGCAATCTAGAATATCTTAATATCAAAAATAACGATATAGATACAACACTACTAAGTCCTAGTATGAATGATTTTATAGTATCGAAAGCTGGAGAAGATCGAGAGATGACCCAATGTTCAGTAAAGAGAGACTGTACATCTACCTACTATGATAGTCTTTGCTGACCTTGTTCTGCTGAAGTTGCGCAGGCTCATGGAAGTGCAAAAGCAATACAAGATATCGATGAATCTACCTATACGCCAGAGATCAATGCCGCATACCAACGAGCATATCAAGTAGGTATCACTACCATGTCCAATCTTAAAGATGCTAATATAGAGGGCAACATTATCAGAAGCGAACTCGCTAAAATGATTACTGAGTTTGCTGCGAGAGTATTGAAAAAACAACCAAATACACAGCTTGACTGTACCTTTGATGATATTGCTGAACAGACAGAAGAAGCTCAATTTTATATCAAGAGTGCATGTCAGCTTGGAATCATGGGAATCAATATGACCAACTTCGAACCAAACACTATAGTAACAAGAGGACAGTTTAGTACTGTGCTGTCTAGGGCATTGTATGGAGATAAATATAACAATAGTGGAGGACCATATTATCTCAATCATCTTACTGCGCTCAAGGAAAAGAGCATCATCTCAAAAACTACACCTACACTCAAAGAACAAAGGGGGTACGTAATGCTTATGCTTATGAGAGCTAAATAATAATTAGGAATTAGAAATTAGGAAGTTAAAGGAATGTGTACACAAAAAACCCTGCAAAAGTCTGTAGGGTTTTTTAGAAAAATTATTTTTAGTAAGAACTACATTGCTGATTTAATTGTCTCTATTGCCTCCAACTCATATCTCTGAGATTTTCTTCTCTGGAAATATTTATGAAATTCGCGGATAAGTAAGAAAACTATTCCACCGATTATAGGAAACAATCGATCTAAGATATCCATTTTACCGAATGCGAAATAGGTATGAATAATAGGTCCATAGATGAGGAGTAAAATACATGTCATTGAGATTCAGAATGCAATTAATAATTTTTTGTTTGATCGAAGATATGAGGTAAATACAGATTCTGTACCCGCTCTACGTGACAAGATATTTGCAAACTGGCAAAATAAAATACTCGTATAGGTTACTGATGTTGCTATGGCATAATATGGCGTAGTTGTGTTAAATGTATGAATAGTGAATCAATGAATCAAAAAATACAACATATAATTTATAAATGCGATTCATCACATCAGTGCTCATGATCGTATTAAATCTATAATGACAGATCTATTGATAACATGATTGGCCACATTTCTCGGTTTTTCTTTCATCAAATCTTTTTGTGCTGGATCTCGTGCAAGTGCTGTCAATGGTCACATCTCTCCTATCATGTCTATCGCTAAAATTTGAAATGGGTTGATGGCCATCGGCAGTCCGAATAGTGCCTTCATAGCTAAACTAGGAAGCACAGTAAATAATTCTCCCCCATTGGAAGTAATACATGATATGATAGTTTTCTTTAGATTTTCAAAAATAATTCTTCCTTCTCTGATGGCATAGACAAGTGTATGAAAACTATCATCAAGCAATACAATCTCTGAGGCATTCTTTGCAACGTCAGTTCCTATCTTTCCCATCGCTACTCCGATGTGCGCAGCTTTGAGTGCTGGGGCATCGTTGATTCCATCTCAGGTCACCGCTACGATGTTGTGTGTCTTTCTGAGTAAGAGTACTATCCTAAGTTTGTCTTCTGGTGATGTCCTTGAAAAAATAATTGGAACAGGGGTTGATAATATTTGTGAGAGTTGAATATCTGAAATACTATGAAGTTGCTCTCATGCAACCATGATGGGTTTCTCCTTATCTTCCAGTCCTATACGTTTTGCTATAGCCTCAGCGGTCAGTCAATAATCTCCCGTGATCATAATGATTTTTATTTTGGCCTCGTTCGCCGATATCACCGCATCGTGAACTTCATCTCTCGGAGGATCGATAATACTTGTACATCCTAGAAAAATCAAATCGTGTTCCATGTCCTGCCACTTGCTTGAAGCATCATAGGTTGTTAATGGTTTGTATGCGAATGCAAGATTTCTCATAGCATCATTTGCATTATCTTCTATATATTTTTCTATCTGATTTTTATCTTCCTGGGTTATCTTTCTGACTTTTTTTCCATCATATATCTGCGTACATTTTTCCATGATCGCAGTCGGAGATCATTTTACATAGAGATATTTTTTATCATCTATACTACGGACAGATGACATCATTTTTCTAACTGAATCGAATCCATATTGATGAAGCTGAGCATGAAGCTGTCATAATCTTTCCGTATTATATCATGCCTTCTGTGCCAAGCTAATGAGTGCCGCTTCAGTTGGATCACCTATTGCATACCATGTTTGGTGTTCTTCATCAGGTGGATTTATCTTTGCATTTGATGCGAGGAATAGGGTATTGAAAAAATGGTTTCGTGTGGTGGTAAATTTTGTATCTATAGGATGTTGTGTCTGTGGATCAATAACATTTCCTATCGGTTGATACCCATCGCCTCATACATCATAGATATGAAATCCTAGCCATATATGCTTGACGGTCATTTCGTTTTTGGTAAGCGTTCCTGTCTTGTCTGTACAAATGACATTTACACATCAGAGTGTTTCCACGGACGCTAACTGTTTGACGAGTGCTCTATTTTTTGCAAGCCTTCATGCAGCCAATGAGAGTGCTATACTTACTTGTGCCGGAAGCCCTTGGGGTATCATCGATGCAGAGATTCCTATCGCGAATATAAATGCTTCATTGGGTGTAAAATGAGCGATGATTGCAATGATGATCAATATTGCTCAAAGAATAAGCGTTCCTATGGTAAGTTTTTTTGCAATATTTTTCATCTCTGTCTGAAGTGGTGTCTCTTCAGGAATTTGTTCTTGAGATAAGTTTGCTATCCTTCCGAGCTCTGTATTCATTCCTGTCGCGAAAACTACACACCATGCATATCCAGTTGCGACGGTTGTTCCCATCCATACACAATTATTTCTTTCAGATAATAATACATCACCATTTATTTCGTGGGTAAATTTATTTTGAGGATTGGATTCTCCGGTCAATGAAAAATCGTTTGTTTGAAATTCTGACTCTTGGATAAGTCTCATATCTGCGGGGATACTATCTCACTCTTCTACGTACACCATATCTCATGGGACCAATTCTTCACCGAGTATTTCTATCATAACCCCATTCCTTTTTACTTTGGCATTTGGGTGGAGCATTTTTTTGAGCGACTCCATAATCCTTTCTGCTTTGGCTTCTTGAACATATCCAATAATTGCATTGATCAAAATAATGAACGTCAAAATTGTCGCCCCCCTAAAATCTTGAAGATAGAGCGATATAACATCACTCACAATGAGAAGAATGATAAAAATATCTTTGAACTGTCTGAGAAGTTTTAGAAAAAACGAATCCTTCTTGAGTCCGACTAGTATATTTTTCCCATAGATTTTTTCTCTCATAGGAATATCGTCTTTTTTGAGACCATCAAAAGATGTCTGAAGATCAGCTAGGGCCGCTTCAGGAGATAATTTATAATATTGTCCTTTTGTTCCTTCCATATAAAAAACCATAAGACTAAAATGATTAAAGGATTGAAAGGGGCAAAGGAAATGAAAGGACTGAAAGACAAGAAATTATCCTTTACCTTTTTGTCCTTAAGGCCTTTATTTTTTTATCTTTGCCCCTTTGCACCCTTGTTGCCTTTAAGGCCTTTATTATGTAATTAATTATAGTCCTAACCAGTCTTTTTGTCAAATTCGGTTTCCAGTTGAAAGTTGTAGACAAAAAATTACCATTGCCGTACAAATTTTTACCCCTTATATATAGTAGTATGAAAAAACTTATTTTAGTAGGAATGTTCGCTGCGATATTTTTTGCAGGATGTGCTCAACAAAATCAGACAAAAAATCTAGATACTTTTGCCCAATGTTTGACAGACAAATGAGCGCTTATGTACGGTAGCGTGACCTGTCCACACTGTCAAGACCAGAAAGCTATGTTTGGTGAAAGCTTTGCAAAAGTTACTTATGTAGAATGTACCAAGGAGTTTAGTCGTTGTGCGAAACTCAAAGGAGTCCCTACACGAGAATTTAAGGATGGATCTCAAATAGAGGGGCTTCAAGAACTCGCAACCCTTGCAGACAAGACCAACTGTAAGCTTCCGTAATTTATTATCTTTGAGAATATATGAACCAAGAATGAATCAAGACTAAAGTTATCAACCGTCAGATGCTGACAGAAAATGTTATAGAGATTACCATCGAGACATATCAGGAGGTGAAAGTAATTCCTGGACAATGGGCATTGTTTATGTTTCAAGACCAAGAAGGACCTTTTCAGAGAGCATATTCTATAGTTGATCGAGATACTGACAACGAAAAGACAATGCTTATTTTTGCTATCAAACTCTCAGAAGATGGGAGGGGGGCTTCTGTACTCAAAAAAATCTCTATAGGAGACGAGGTAATGATTAAATGAGTATTTTGACATTTTATTCTCCAAGATACCCAATTCCCCAAAGTATTTATCTGAACTTGAGCAGGAATCGCTCCGGTTTTGAACATGGCGAAATATTGCACTACGGAAAAATGGTTATTTTTCTCTGTGTCCAACAAGAAGGACTTATTTTATGAAGACAGAATCAAAAAAATCCACGGATTGGGGCATGAAATCTATGTTTCCAGAGAATCACTCCCTGGATATCAGTCATGAAGGATGGATTTTACCAAAAAGCATTTTGATCTAAATACCGAGTTTTATATCTGCTGAAGACCTGAAGTAATCAACGATATTATTGAAAAACTTACTTTCTTGGGATTTAAGAGGATTTACTCAGAAAAGTTCTAAATGAGACGCAAAAATCCCAAAAAGACTGAGTCCACGAAGGTGGGTTTTTGATGTCGAATTTATGCTTACCGCATAATTCTCTCATCCGTCTCGAATAATTGAGACGGCGTTCGAAATATCCAGCAAGGCTGGATAAAAAGTAAAATAGTTCCCATATAATAGAAAAACGCTTGATTTTGGGTTAAATATCTATATATACATCCCACGAAGTTTTTTTTGTTATTGTTTAAATTGCGGATGTGCGGATATGATGTAATTGGTGTAGCATAGCAGACTTCAGCTCTGTTCGTACGGGTTCGAGTCCCGTTATCCGCTAACTTATTTCTTTGGCAAAATCATGGCAAGAAGGATTATTATAGGATTATTTATTGCGTGAATGGGTTGAGCTATCGTATATTTTTCTGGATTACTAGCAGATATGTTTGGAAACATTGCCTGGTTTGACAAAAATTTATGAGGGACAAGAAATGGGTTTGTTATCTCTGGTTTCGTTATTATGATTATAGGATTCCTAATATTATTTGGTGTGATTCCTACAAGCTCACCTACCGAAAACTTATGAGGACTCAATCAAGCTACGACAACAGTACTACCTAATTAAGCTCATACACTGTATGGGCCCTTAGCTCAGGAGTTTATCCCGCAATGCGGGAGCTAGAGCGGTCCGGTTCACCGGACAGGCGAGGGGTTCGATTCCCACAAAAACGAAAAAATATTATTGCCCATGTATATGGGCCCTTAGCTCATTTGGCTAGAGCGCCTGCTTTGCACGCAGGAGGCGAGGGGTTCGACTCCCCTAGGGTCCAAATTGAATTCAAAATTCAGAATTCATAATGCAGAATAAATGATAGAATATTTAGTTATTCTGAATTCTTAATTCTACATTCTGAATTAATGACGGGGAGATGGCAGAGCGGTCAATTGCATCAGACTGTAAATCTGACGCCTCACGGCTACGAAGGTTCAAATCCTTCTCTCCCCAATTAAATTAGAAATGAGGAATTAGAAATTGATAGTGTTTATATAATAAGGCGACGGGAGATGAAAGAGAATGTAATAAAGGAGAAATCGTATGCGTTTGCTGTCGAAATTGTTAAATTTTGTGATCAGATTCAGACAACAAATAGACGCAGCGTTTTGTTTGACCAACTACTGAAATCCTGAACTAGTGTTTGAGCAAATGTAAGTGAAGCAATACATGGCCAATCTAAGAAAGATTTCTTAGCTAAACTTTATATCGCATATAAAGAAGCAAATGAAACCCACTATTGGTTGCTATTATTCAAAGAATCTGGGCACGTTAAAGAAAAAGTTATATTACAAGAACTACTCCAAAAAAACGAAGAATTAATAAAAATTCTAGGAAGCATTACTAAAACAGTTAGGGAATCTCTATTAAATCATTAAGTATAATTCCTAATTAATAATTGCAAATTCCTAATTATTTCATATGCTCCTGTAGTTCAATGGATAGAACAACAGCCTTCTAAGCTGTGGATCTAAGTTCGATTCTTAGCAGGGGTAGTTAAAAAAAGCAGATGAAGGTTTGACAATATAATGCCCAAGAATTCCTAAGTGAGCACAGGCTCTCGTCGTCTAGTGGTTTAGGACATCACCCTCTCACGGTGGAGATCGCGGGTTCGAGTCCCGCCGGGAGCGAATATTTATTACAAGCATGAGACTCATATGGGCTGATATGTTTATATTCTAGCATGCAACAATTGAAGATACTATGTTTGAAGTACTAATAATATCATAAGAAGGTATAAAGAACATTGCCAATGAAAAAGTGTTTATACTAGAAGAATAAGACCACTAAAATTAGTTTATCTGAAAGAATTCGAAATCTTAAACGAAGCAAGAATGTTTGAAAAATACATAAAGAAACAAAAAGAAAAGGAATACATTATTGAGCTTATTAAATGCGGTGGAGATCGCGGGCCCGTTCCGGCAGGCCGGAATTAGAAGTCCCGCCGGGAGCGAATAACTTTTATCTTTGTACTAGTATATGGATACAAGACCAAGTAATACCTTCAATAAAGACAGGGTGTTTATGGTATATCTTAATGAACAAATTAAGGCACCAAACATTGTCATTGTAGACGAGACGGGGGCAAATTTGTGAACATTTCCTAGAAAAAGAGCACTCGAAATCGCTGCAGAACAAGGTAAAGATTTGGTACAAATGAGATATGATGCAGAGACTATGACATCAACCGTCAAGATTGTAGACTATGGAAAATATATGTATCAAAAATCCAAAGACGATAAGGAAAAAAAGAAAACAATGAAACCAACAGTTCTTAAGGAGATAAAAATTAATTATGCTATCGGAGATAATGACCTTAAGATGAAAATGGGCAAAGCTATAGAGTTTTTAAAAGAAAGATATAATGTAAAATTCTTTATCAAGTTGAAATGAAGAGAAAAAATCTACGCCAACAAAGCTATTGAAAAGTTAGTTAAAATAAAAAATGACTTGGCAGAATATGGGAAATCTCAATTTGAAAGTCCCAAACAAGAAGCCCAAGGATATAGTATCATTTTATTCAGTAAATAATAATATGTGAAAAGGTTTGAAGACTCACTCGTGAGCAAAAAAAAGATTTAAGATCACTGCAAGTGGAAAAGTATTATTTAATAAGGCTTGCAACAATCACTTGTTGACCAACAAGGGAAAAAATAATAAAAGCGAGGGATGTGGCGTATCATTATCCCAGACATATGTAAAAAAAGTAAAAACTTTATTTCCTTATAACCAATAGTTCAGATGGTAAGAGTAACAAACGGGCTTCAAAGACAAAGAAGACATAAGAAATTTATCAAGCTTGCAACAGGGTTTAGACTCTGAAGAAGTAAAGTATATAAGCAAGTAAGATTGGCATTGGTAAAACAATGACAACATGCTTATGAAGGTAGAAAAGAGAAGAAAAGAGAATTTAGAAAACTTCGAATCGAAAGATTGTCTGCTGTGGTTAGAGAAAAAGGAAATAAATACAGTACCTTTATCGGAAGTATGACCAAGAATAATATCATACTCGATAGAAAAGTCCTCTCTAATATTGCGGTTGCTTTTCCTCAAGTATTCGACAAAATCTACACAGAAATAGTAAAATAACCTTGGTGGTTATTTTTGCCCGGGTGGTGGAATGGTAGACACAAGGGACTTAAAATCCCTCGGCGCAAGCTGTGCCGGTTCGAGTCCGGCTCCGGGTAATTTAATTAAGTAGCACTAAATCAAAACTCGTAGTGAATAATGAACCCACCCAGTCGCCTAGGCGATTATGTGACGGCCTGCCCCGCAGTATTGCGAGGGTTATATTCCAACTTCGAGCCAACCCCCTTTAGACGTCGAAATGAATGTCGAGTAAGACGTATAAAAACGTAAAAAAGTCTTGCATTTTGATGGAATAGTTATATATTCACACGGCTAAAAACTTTTTTTTATTTATCAATTTTTTATTAATGGGATTCACTATACGAAGAACATGAGATCTCAATACCAACGAGAGAATGATCTCTTTCTACAAAAAGGAGCTCTGGGCGTCTCATATTCTAGACAAAGCTAAAAAGCAAAAACATTATAATACCAAACGATATAGAAAGTTTGTTTCTTTCAAATTTCCTAGTTCAAGGAGATATCAAAGACTCAAAGCTATTGTTTCCAATGCTTATAGAACAAACAAGAAAAAATACAACACTCTTGCCCAACTATGAAAGATTGTATAATTGTTAATTTTTAATTGTTAATTGTTAATTAAGGATGTATGCTGTTGTAGAACTCAAAGGACATCAATATATCGTACAAGAAGGAGACACTATCACTGTTGATAATGTGGATTTGGACGAAGGAGCAAAGATGACTATCGAAACTGTACTTTTAGCGTTTGACGATAAAGGTGACAAAGTAATCGTAGGTACTCCATATATTGCAAAAGCAAAAGTTGAATGTGTTGTAGCAAAAAATCAAAAAGGAGACAAGGTAAGGATTATCAAGTTTAGAAGAAAAAATAGATATCAAAGAACGATTGGATTTAGAGCACACCAGTCGCTTTTAGACATTAAAAAGATCGACATTCATGGGTAAAGAATGAGTTTTAGAACGAGACGGAGAAGTTCTCGAAGTATTACCTGCATGATTTTTTAAGGTAAGACTCAAAGACGTAGACACTCTTGTTCGTTGTAAAAAATCATGAAGAATGAGTCAGTCCAATATATCGATCATTACATGAGATCGAGTAAAACTTGAAATTAATCAGTATGATATGAGCCAATGACGTATTGTATTTAGATATAATGACTACAAAAGATAATCAACTTTATTTAGTATTAATTGCTGTAAGATGAAAGTCAAATCCTCTCTCCACAAAAGATGTATGTATTGCCAGATAGTAAAAAGAAAGGGAATACTCTATGTTGTTTGTAAGAAAAATCCTAGACACAAAGCAAGACAAGGATAATTTTATTTATTTGTTTTTAAACTCGCATGTTTAGATTGTCATGACACGTTCTACCAGAAAATAAATCTATCTGGATCTGACTTACTTCTGTATATGGTATCGGACTCAAAAAGTCTAGAACTATTCTCGATAATGCAAAAATCGACTATCTCAAGAAAGTAAAAGATATCACAGAAGATGAACAAAAAAAGATTCTTGAACAAATCCAAAAATATGTTCTTGAGAACGACCTCAAAAGAGAAATAGCGTTTGCTATCAAGAGACTCAAGGAAATCAAATGTTATAGAGGGATGAGACACAATCTCTGACTTCCTGTAAGAGGACAAGTAACAAGGAAAAATGCGAGAACAGCAAAGAAACTTCTCGGAAGATCAAAAGTAAGACCAGTATTGAAAAAATAATTTTAATTTATGATTATTGTTAAATTATGGCTACACCTGTCGCTGCGAAAGCAAAAGTTGCTATTCCAAAAAAGAAAAAGGATATCAAATTGGATAGCTGAGTTCTTCATGTACAAACTTCTGACAACAATACTATTCTTACCCTAGTAGATGAAAATGGTAATAAAGTACTTGGATGAGGAACAGGAAAACTTGGATACAAATGAAGTAAGAAAAGCACACCATATGCTGCTGAGGTTTTGACAAAACAACTCTTGAAAGAAGCTCAAGGACTTGGGCTCAAAGAAATAGGAATCATCTTTAGATGAGTAGGACTCGCAAGAGATGGTGTTTTCAAAGCCGTCAATGAAATCGGGCTTATCGATATCAAATATATCAATGAAAATACAGGTATTCAATTCGGAGGATGCCAATGAAAAAGGAAGAAGAGAATCTAATCTACTTCATATTGTACATTCCAAATTATACATTCCAAATTTTAAATTATAAATTGTTTGTTAATGAGATATACGGGACCTAAATTTAAACTATGTAGAAGAGAACAAGTAGATCTCTTTTGAGCAAAGAAGTATAATGTGAAAAAGAATAGAAGCTTGCCGGGACAACATGGTGCCAACATGCAAAGATCTTCTGAGTATGGAAAACTTTTGAGAAACAAGCAAGTACTCAAAAGAACATATATGTTATCAGAGAAGCAGTTTGGAAGGATTGTTAAGGAAATAGCTAGTAAATATGCTAAGAACAAAGATATTACTCATGATACCGCTCTTTTCCAGTTCTTGGAAAGAAGAATGGACTCTATTGTGTATAGATCAGGACTTGCACAGACTATCATGCAAGCTAGACAGATGGTCAATCATGGGCACTTCTTGTTAAATGGTAAAAAACACAACATTCCATCAGCATTTGTAAGTATTGGAGACAAGATTAGTCTCAAAGATAAACTAAAAAATTCTGCACTTTACAGTCAAAATGCTGCAGAAACCAAAGGGAAAACTCCTTCATGGGTAAAGCTTGATAAAGCAGCTAATGTCATAGAAGTACTCAATGTTCCTCAGGTTGGAGAACTTGGATTAAATGCTGATCTTTTGAAAGTTATCGAGTTCTATGCGAGAGCATAGTATATAGCAACACAATCTTTATCATACAAAACAAAAAATTTTTACTCTTTATTACTCTGCATGTTGGATATACAAAAGTTCATCTGAGCTCCCAAAATTATTGTCTCACAAGTAGACGATAGAACAACCAAGTTTGAGGTAAAGTTCTTACCAAGAGGATTTGGACAGACACTTGGAAACGCATTAAGGAGGATTATCTTATGATATAGTGTCGGGTGAGCCGTTACTGGATTAAAGATCAAATGAGTAAATCATGAATATCATGTGATAGATTGAGTAAAGGAAAGTGTGATCGATATGATGTTAAACTTCAAGACACTTCGTTTCAAAGTAGATGAAAAAGCTGATAATATTCAATGGATCTCTCAGAGATTCTCAGGTGTAGGAATCTATACCTCAGAAAATATCAAACTTCCTGCTGGTATAGAACTTCTCAATGAAGATGTACAACTCTTTGAAATCACTGACCCATCTCTTGAGCTCAATATCGACATTAGAATAGAAAAATGATATGGATACTACAGCATTGATTATCTTAGAGCCCGCGACAAAAAAGATGAAGATGTAGATGCAAATATGTTGTTGATTGATAATGAATTCAAGGTTATTGATTATGTAAAATATGAAGTAGAAGAAGTTATCGAGGACTTTACAGGATCTACCAAAGACCTTTTAGTCATCGAAATCAGATCATGGTTCAAGGGTATTTCTCCAAAAGAAATTGTTATGTTTGCGGGAGAAGTATTGGCTTCTTATGCTAAGTTATTCATCTTTGAAAATGTATACATTGATAAATCGTTCCTCGTAGATCTTGAAGATCTTGATAGAGTACAAGATAAGTTCCACGAAGAAACCAACATCAAGACAATGCCTATCGATGCACTTCCTCTTAGTGAAAGAACAAGAAATGCATTGATCAAAAATAACATCTTGTATGTAGAAGATCTCGAAAAGAAAAAGAAATGAGAGCTCTTACTTATGAAATGAGTAGGTAGAAAAGCAATTGATGAAATCAATAGTGCATTGGCAAACATAGATAAAGCGCTTATAGGATAATACAATTTTAATTATATTACTATTTTGGTACCATGAGACATAAGGATAATAAGATGCTCGAATTACATACAGGAGCGAAAAAGAGACATATCTTTGTAAGACAGTTGTTGACCAACCTTGTAAAGAATGGAAAGACAACTACTACACCAAAAAGAGCCAAAGTACTCAAATCTGAGATGGACACCTTTTTTGCTAACCTTGTTAAGATGAATAAAAAACTTGATCCAAAAGATGCAAAAAGAGAATCTATCAGATATATCAAATCCGTTATCTTTGGTGAAGCCGAAGGGAAAAAGGTATTAAACATACTCTTACCTAAATACATCCAATCAGGATCAACCTCAAGTTTTGTAGCTGACTACAAATTGGGATTTAGAGTAGGTGATGGTGTTCAGAAAATATTACTTAAATTATTATAGTTTTAGTATTTTGAAATGTTTGTATAATGGAATTTACAAAAAAAGATCTTAACAAGACACTCCGAGTAAAACCGGCTGATCTGGAAAAAGATAGAAAACGATGGAGGATCGATGCAAGTGGAAAGGTGCTTTGAAGACTCGCAGTTGATATCGCAAAGTTACTCTTGGGAAAACACAAAGCATATTACTCTGACCACTGGGATGCAGGTGATTTTGTCATCGTAGAAAACATTGATAAGGTCAAAGTAACAGGGAAAAAGCTTCAAGAAAATCTCATGTATGCCTACAGTGGATATAAGGGGAATCTCAAGCAAATAACTCGAGAACTTGTGATGAAAAAGAATCCTGAAAGATTGCTTACCGCAGTACTTAGAGGAATGCTTGCCAAGAACAAACTTAGAGACAAGAGAATCAAGAGAGTTAAATTTGTTGTCTGAACAACTACCAAATACGATCATTTTAAACCTATTACCCTATCTAAATAATGGCTAACAAAGAATATACCTACGCAATAGGAAGAAGAAAAGAAACAACAGCGGTTGTTAAACTTTTTGGACAATGAAGTGGTAAATTTACCGTCAAGACTTCCAATGGATCTCAAAAATCTATGGCAGATTATTTTGGTGGAAACCTTTACCTCCTCGAGGCTGCACTTTCACCACTCAATACCCTAGGTGCCGACTACCTCAAAAAGTTTGATGCTGAGATTATTATCAATGGGTGAGGAATATCAGGACAGGCTGATGCTATCAAGCTAGGATTTGCTAGAGCATTGATCGAATGGAACCCTGACCTCAGACCTACCTTGAAACCTTATGGATTACTCAAAAGAGATCCTAGAGTCAAAGAAAGAAAGAAGCCAGGTTTAAAGAAAGCGAGAAAAGGACCTACTTGGTCAAAGAGATAACCTGAATGCAAAATTTAGAATTCAGAATTCAGAAAATAAAATTCGTAGGGGCGATTATCAATCGCCTATGACACATACGCAAAAGGCTCTTTGGAAAAGGAGTTTTTTTGTTTATTGTCTTGATACTTGATACCTGCCTACCGCAGGCAGGCTTATGTCTTATGTCTAAACTTGGAGTCGGTATTTTTTTTTGATTTTGAAAGGTAAATCCATATAGCTGAATACGAACTTTTTATTTTTTTTATGTAAACGAACTAATGAAGGATTTAGTATTTCTCGGCATCCAAGGATGTGGAAAGGGAACTCAAGGTAAGTTGCTTTTAAAAGATTTTCCTAATACCGTATATATGGAAATGGGTCAGCTCTGTAGAGCATTGATGTCCAATGATAATGGTATAGGAAACTATATCAGAAATATCGTAAACAATGGTATTATGGTAGACAATTTTATTACACACGACTTACTTCATACCACGATACAAATCGCTCAAAAAGAAGGTGAAGGCATCATGATGGATGGATTCCCTAGACTTATGGAGCAAGCAGAATTCATGATCAAAAAGATGGATGAATACAAAAGAGATTATCTTATTGTTCACTTCGAACTTTCCAAAGAAAGGGCACTTGAAAGAATGCAGAAAAGAGCTGCTATCGAGGCTCGTGTAGATGATACTCCAGAAGCCATGCAAAGAAGACTCGCTGTTTTCGAAAATGAAACACTGCCAGTTATTAAACATTTTGAATCACTAGGAAAAGTGATTACCGTAAATGCTGACGACACGATTGAAAACGTTCAGAAGGAATTGAAAAGTAAATTAGGGCTTTAATTATTAAGGTTCCCTTATGGCAAAAGTGCTCACGAGAGTGAAGATAGATAAGATAGGATATGGATGAGTAGGACTCGCAAGAATGAGTGACGGAAAGAGGATTTTGATCAAATGAGGTGCCTTGCCATGAAGCATTGTGGACCTGAGAATCGTCAAACAAAGAAAAGATTATGTAGAAGCACATATCACCCACATCCAAGAACTTGATCCAAAAATCGTGGACGGAGAAATTTTCTGTCCTCACTTTTTCTCGTTGTTGTCGTCCAACGATGCGAACAAAGAACCGTGGAAAATAGGCTGTGGAGGCTGCAAATGGCAGATGCTAAGCTATGCTAATCAGCTGAAGCTCAAAGAAGATATCGTCAATGATTCATTTACTAAGATAAAAAAACAATTGCCGGAGTTGCAAATTTTATCTATCATCTGATCTCCGAGCGAAAAAAAATATAGAAACAAGATTGAGTTTAGTTTCGGGAAATACATTACCAAAAATGCTGAGGGAGTGAGCGAGGCGCTTTCTGACTGGAGTATCGGCTTTCACAAACAAGGAGAATTTAGTAAGATTATAGATATCGATAACTGCGGACTTATCTCTGATGAAGCCAATGAAGTGTTTCAGTATATCAAAAATCTTTGCAAATCATCATGACTCCCCGCTTATGACCAGATGACCCATCAAGGATTTTTTAGGCATTTGGTGATTAGAGAAGGAACGAACACTAAGCAAATATTAGTTAATCTTTCCGTATCAAATAATAATCTCAAAGAAAAGAATATAAAAAAACGAGACACATTTCTCGAGACATTGAAGAATGATGCTGTACTGAAAGATAAGGTGACAAGCCTAGTTATTACCTATAACAATGGCTTAGCCGACATCATTAGATCCAAAGATTGTGAGACCAAAACGTTTTGGTGAGATGGATATATTCACGAGAAATTTTTGTTCAAATGAAACAAGGACCCCCTTGAGACCAAAGGGAATCCAGCTCAGCTGGAAAAAGGGGGAAACGAAGAGGGATTTGTTGGCGAAGAAACTTCTATATCTTTTAGAGTTTCGCCGTTTTCATTCTTCCAGACAAATACGCTCTGAGCGCAACAGCTCTTTGGTCAAGCCATGAAAATGGCCGGTCATGTCGAATGAACCATCCTCGATCTCTACTGCGGAACCGGAAGTATTTGAATTAGCTTTTTGAAATCTGGCAAAGGTGACAAGCTTGTCGGGATAGAAATTGTCGAAGAAGCTATCACGGATGCATGGCACAATGCCAAGATTAACGGCATCGAAGATAAGGTCGTCTTCCTCGCTGCTCCTGCAGAAAAAGCATTTACTCAGACTCCTGAAATCAAAGATAAGTTGAACAATCTCGGTCTCGTCATCATCGATCCGCCAAGAGATGGATTACATAAAAATGTCGTACAGATGATTTGCGATCTCAAAAAGGAATCAGACTTTAAGTTGTTGTATATCTCTTGTAACCCGGTTACTATGGTGAGAGATATAGAGCTCTTGATCCAATGAGGCTTTGGCATCAAGGAAATCCAGCCCGTGGATATGTTCCCTCAGACCCATCATATCGAGTGTATCGGCGTCTTGCATTAATAATTGAAAAACAAAAAATAAACAGTAAGATTTCGTTTAGTCGTTTCATCGTTTCATCGTTTTTTTTATGGATATAAAAAAGAGTATTTCACTCAAACCATATAATACGTTTGCTGTCGACGTACAGGCAGATTTTTTCGCTGAAGTAAAAGATGAGCAAGACATATTTGATCTGATTTCGATGGACGTTTTTGCTAGCCAACCACGCTTAATTCTCTGATGAGGAGCTAATATCCTCTTCACGAAAAACTTCGAATGATTGGTAATCAAAGTTTCGTTGCTTGGAAAAAATGTTGTGAAAGAAGAAGGAAATAAGGTCTACATAAAAGTAGGCGCCGGCGAAGATTGGCATGAAGTAATGATGCGATCGCTGGAGCAATGATATGTCGGAGGAGAAAATTTAGTCCTCATCCCAGGCCAAGTTTGAGCTGCTCCCGTTGGCAATATCGGCGCCTATGGCAAAGAAGCCAAAGATATTATTTATGAAGTTGAAGGAATAGATTTCGAAACGAAAGAGAAAAAAGTGCGGAAAAATAATGAATGTAAATTCACCTATCGCGATAGTACATTTAAACATGAGCTGAAAAATAAAGTAATCATAACGGCAGTTACTTTTGTATTCGAAAAGCAGTCTAGCGATTATATTCCGAACGTTCAATATAACGACATCCAAGAACGCATAAAAGATATATGAAAAAATACCCTCAGTATTTCCGCTCAAGAAGTGGCAAATATTATCATCGGTATCAGAGAAGGAAAGTTGCCCGATTGGAAAAAAATAGGAACCGCAGGAAGCTTTTTCAAAAATCCTGTCGTCGAAAAGAGTCAGTTTGAAATATTAGTAATGAAATACCCACAGTTAAAATGAAATATTTTAATAGAAAAAAACCTTCATTCAACATTCAACATTCAAAATTCAACATTAGTTAAATTGTCTGCTGGTCAACTAATAGAACTTGCTGGCTACAAATGAAAATCTGAATGACAAGTTGCCACCTATGATAAACACGCGCTCATCATCGTCAACAATGGTGGTGCTAGTGGCGCAGAAATACGAGCATTCGCTCAAGCCATTCAAAAAAAAGTCCTAGAACTCTTTTGAGTGAGTCTAGAACCTGAAGTAATTATTATGTAAGTTTTCTTAGTAGAGATAGATGTATTTTAGGTTATCTCAATTTTTTACGCAATCTTGATTACACATGCCCGACATTATTGCTTCATATGTATTGTAAGGGGAAGTTAATAATCATGCGGTATCCCAGTTCGAACCTCAAGGTGTTTCTGTGGCTGCTATAATAACGAATCCATTATTTGGAATGGATCATTTAGTAAGGGGGGAATAAAAATATTGTCATGCTGTTGCATTATCAACAGAAAGACCTAACATTGGTCTAGTTGTGTTCGGGTCTTTAGGAATACTAGACATTCCTGCGCCCAAAAGTTCATCTGCAATTGAATCTAATGATCATGCTGGAGTAGGAAAACTTCCATGGTCTATTTGATATGATACCAATGCTGCTGCTGTTTGAGCGAGGTCGGCTTTACGAGCGACGTCGTTGGCTCTTCCTCTAGCACTAGAAAGTCTAGGGATAAGCGCTGCTGCGAGGATACCTATGATGACGATGACGATAAGCATTTCAATAAGTGTGAACCCTTTCTTCTTATTTTTTTTAGAAAACATCAAATACCAAAAAATAGTAAAAAACGAGATTCTTATATGTTATAGAGATATGAAATACCGTGCTAATTTCAATATGAATTTACGGTTGTCAGGGTTTGTAAAATAACTTCAAGAAGCATGAATAATCCTTCCCCTTTTCTAAATGATTACACTTTCTAGCCCTTCCCAATAGAGAGGCAAAATCTCCCCAACACACGGAATGATGCCATATAAAGCTTTCATTGACATTTAATGTAAAATGTTTATATGATATATAAGGGTGTTGCTATCTACCCATTAAGTGTTTAGCAAAAAACAAAAAATTATTGTATGAGAAAAAAATTATTATTTCTCTTAGTATTCTTGGTAGGCGCCATCATTGTGATAAGCCTTGTAGCCTATCAAAAGGACAAAAACAAAAGTGGAAAAATCAAACAATCATTCGGGGGGAGTTTTGGATCAGAAAAATGGTTATATGGTGATGGTGATGCTCCCTATGGTAACATAATTGCTACACAACGGCTCCGGAAAGAACGAATAAAAAGAGAAACAGACAGTATAGTCGCACGTATTGATTTATCTACGGTTAGAATAATCCGTGATTCAATCTGGGCAAAAGTATACCTTTCTCCGGAGGAAGGAACAATTCCTTTGTGGCGTATTTATCGTTATTTTGCAGGTGCACATTTATTCCAAGGGGAGATGACAATATATTTGTCAGAAATGAGTGAGAAGCTGAAAAAATATCTTGGATTCAAACAAAGTTCACAAAAGGCTTGGGAATCTTCTATGAAAAAGATGATAAAAAAATTTTCTCCTGCTCTATCAAGAACCGAAAAGAGGGCTGTATCCAAAAGCCTTTTAGCGCATGCAGAACTGATAGAAAAGCTAACTCAATTGTCTGATATTGATCAGTCAAACCTGATTAAGCTTCTGGACACCATTGTCACCCAACAGAGTGCTGATGGTGATTGGATATATTATGGCACCGGTTCTGAACGTATTCTTATCTCGGAGTATGATATACTCAAAAAAATTTGGCTCATGCCAAAGCTTGTAAAGGGAGGCGGAAGAGGACACATTTATTATCTTGGAAAATATGTAGAATATCCCTGGAAAGAAGATGCAGACTACCCCTTGATGTGGAACACCCGGTATCTTTGTAAATACCAATATTCTGTAGCTATATGGCATAGAAGATGTCGTGATGTGTATGCAAACACCCCTCAACAGCGAAGAGATGTCGCTCTAAAAATAAGCTCTTTGTTGAAAGAAGCAGCAGCAATGTTATAAAGTCAATCACAGTATTATTTAATCAATTAAACAAACTTTTTTGCCTTGAACTGTACAACAGAATTCAAGGCATTTTTTATTTTAATTTTTTTTAGACAAATCCCCCATCCGCATCGGCGGATTCCTCCCCCTTTTTCAAGGGGGTCATCAGCCACTAAAGTTCCCCTTGATAAAGGGGATACCACGCCGTACGGCGTGGAGGGGATTTGTTTATTTACTTCAGCATATACCTCCCCGGCTCTTCTTGAACTACCAATCACTTAATCTCTAGTAGAGTAAGTAACTGTATAGCTTCTTGAAGTGCTACTCAGCTGGTTTTAACCAAGGAATGAATTTCTATTCCCTGATTGAGAGAAAGATGTCAAAGAAATGCTTGTTCTTGGTCGGTCAATGATATCGTGGTTTTAGGTCTGGAAGAAGTATGTTTGGAAGTGAAGTGCGTAGCAAGGAAGTTTTGAAGATCGAAAATCGGTTGGACGCGACCAGTTTCCATAGCCTGTAATATACCCGCACTGGTAGGGGAGAATATAGAACTTGGCGTCGCATAGACGGGTTTTTTCATCGCTATCGCAAAGTCAACCGTGATGAGACTGCCGGAATTTTCTCCTGCTTCTGGAAGAAATAACACATCAGCGAGTCATGCTATCAAGCGATTTCTCTGCGGGAAAGTATAGTGGGTCGGTCTTTCTCAAAGTTTAAATTCTGAAATCACCAGTCCCCCATCAGCGACAATTTGCTCGATTAACGTACGTTCTGGCCTTTTGAGATATCGTCATAAACCTCAGCCAAGAACTGCTATCGTGGGGATGTTGTTTTCACGAGAAAGTTGGTGGCAGAGTTGATCTACGCCTTCGGCCATCCCGGAGATGGTAATGAAATCATAATTTTGTGATGAAGTGAATAATGCTTCTAGAACTTTTTTACCATAACTCGACATCTGTCTCGGTCATACAATACCAAGAATCTTGCGGTTGAGCAGTGAGATATCACCCATATAGTAAATGATGTTTACTCTGGGTCTGATGGGAAGAAATTTATGATGAAAATCTTGATCCGACATCATAATAGCTCAGACATTATTTTCTGAGAGTCGATCCTGAAGTTTGCTATATTTGTTTTCGTCGTAATCGACAAAATCTTGCAATCAAGAAATGCTAACCTTGGGATCCAGAGAATAGAGTATCGCTTCGTGTTGCATCATCAGTCGTTTCCAAATAAAAGTTCTCGTAAAGCATACGGATATCCTCTCTATTTGCAATACTTACTTGCCTATACTCATTTGTCAAAAACATAATTGACAAGTGCTTTATTGGTATTTGCGCTTGAAATACCCTACAAATTTGACTACACTTATGGCCCAATCGACGTTTTTATTCCTCTATGAATATTGGTATGTTGGTGAAGTTAAATAATATTATTATGTTTGCTTTGATTGCATTTTTCATTTCGTGGATTTTGTATCCGATTTATATCTCTATTTTGAAGAAATATAAATTTGGAAAAACCATCCGTGAGGCATCAGTAACCGGAGAAAAATCAAAAATATTTACCCAGCTTCATGAACACAAAAAAGGAACCCCTACCATGTGAGGAGGGATTTTTTTGATTGTAATGGGACTGATGATAGGACTTTCCTATATCTTGAAAGATTTCTGACGGATAAAAAATACCCTATTCAACAGACAGGAAACCTATGTCCTGCTCTTTGGTTTCTTTAGTATGGGACTGATAGGATTGGTAGATGACTTTTTGAATATCAAGTGACATGGAGCAGTTAAGTGATTGAGCGCCAAAGCTAAACTCATCGGTATGGTGGTTTTTTCTGCATTTATTAGTCGATGGTTTTATAGCAGACTATGAATAGATTATATAAATTTCTGGCCGATCGCAGGCAAAATATCCCTTGGATTGTTTTACCCAATCATCACTTTCTTCACCACTATCGCGATCGTCAATGCCATAAATATTACTGATGGACTTGATGGACTCGCAGGTGGCCTTATGACGATAACGCTTTTTGTGCTTGGTGTGATTCTGTTTTTCAATCAGACCTACATCGCCACTACGGTGATTGCTATAATGATTGCCATCCTTGTGGCATTTATGTTTTACAATATTCATCCAGCCAAGATCTTTATGGGCGATAGCTGAGCCTTTGCTCTGTGATGACTGATAGCCACGATCATCTATTTTCTCAACATGAGGACGGGTATCCTTATTCCTTTTATCATTATATTTGGACTATTTATCGTCGATTTATGTTCAAGCTTTTTGCAAATCTTCTGGAAAAAATATTTTAAAAGAAAGCTATTTTTGGTAGCGCCACTTCATCATCTCTTTGAAAAAAAGGGTGTTAATGAGACTACCATAGTTATGAAAGCCTGGTTTATTCAGGGTCTTTTGGCGGCGATTACTATCATCATATTGTTCTATCAATTTAACAAAACTTTTATTAATTAATTATACTTGTAGGGGCGGATAGTATCCGCCTAGGCGATTGATAATCGCCCCTACGAAACAAAAAAACATTTTATATCCAATTTTTAATATAGCATGGACAATAATAAACTCATCAAAATACTTACTCTTGTAGCAAAAATATTTTTCATCTGACTTTTGCTTCAGTTCTTTGTACAGACATTATTTACCTACAGACGAGGTTTGGACTGAGCTTTTTTCAAAGTACTCTGGATGTGGAAGGAAATCATCATCATCGGATTGCTTGGATTTTTGGGACGATACTTTTGGAAAAGTAAAAATCTGGAAGAATTTTTTGAAAAATTTCCTCTCAAAAACTTTGTGCGAGTTTTCCTTGCGACTATTGTAGTAAGTTTTTTGGTATCCGTATTTATCAATCATAGCGGTATCGGAACCTGGATCATGTCTATCAGGTACAGCATGATAGGGTTTCTGATTTTCATTATATTTTTTACTATCAGTCTCTTATTTTTTGGCGCGAGAGAAATCAATCTGGTCAAACGATATAGTAGAATCATGAAAACCTTACTTGTGGGAAGTTTGATCTGGCGGGGTATATTGTGGCTGATCCCCAATCTATTGAAGTTCGCCGGATATAACCAATTCAACTACGAGGGTGATGTGGGTATTGCTCCTCCGGCCGTGTATTATACTCAGTACAATACTGGCTTTGCTCGTAACCAATTTCTCTTCGAAAGACCAATCAGTCGGTGATTTTTCTTGATAGCATTTTGGCCATTGTTCTTTGTTTTGTGCTTCAAAAACAAGCCACGATCTCAAAGAATCTGACGATGAACATTATATGGGCTCGCAATCATGTCTACTTTCTCGAGAGCAGCATGGTGAGTTTGGATAATTCAGACCGCTATTTTAATCGCATTACAATTCCCGAGAAAATACCGGAAAATGGCTCTGCGATGATTTATTCCCCTGATACTGCTCTTTGTCGGAGTTACCTATTTTGGTCAAAAACAAATTATCACGAGAGAGTTTTCAAATAACGGTCACCTTAAACATGTTATGGAGGCGTTCAAACAAATTTGAGATAGGCCAATTTGGTGACAGGGCGCGGGCACAGCATGACCAGCCTCTCATCAAGTCGAATGAATAAAATCTTACAACCCAGAAAATCAATATCTCCAAATATGGATAGAATATGGTATTTTATGATTTATTGGGTGGCTCTGTCTCTATGGCTATCTCCACTATATCGCATATAAATCATATGAAGAAGAAAAACATTCAGATGATAAGATTACCAAAAAAAGAAAATTGTATGGTACGATAGTGTTTGCATTCTGAGTTGGAATTTTGTGACTAAGCATCGAATGACTAGTTCTGCATAGCTTTGTGGATAGAATGATTGTCTATCCATTTATGGCACTATTTGCCATCGCCTATGGCTTGTATGTCAAAGAAAAAAGAATACACAATAGTCATCAAACAAAAAAAATAAAAGGAGGTTTAGACATCAAACAATTAGTTGATTTAAACAACGCCTAAAACAAAACATTTAAAATCCATGTTTATGCAATTGCGGTATGAAGAAGCAAAGAAATTTAGAGGCAGAAAAGTATTGGTACTACGAAACAATAATCAGGGACATTTTGGAATACTTATCGAAGTAACAACTGAGAAACTGTATATGGAAACAGCGTTAGATTCCTTCAATACTACAGTTATTAGTTTCCCATTTGATAGTGTTCAAGAGATCCTTTTGAAGGAGCATATTAGCTTCCTTAATCGAAAGGCCGTTCTTGATAAAAAAACGGACAAAGCAATCACCTGGCACATCGAAGCCATTAAGTTGGAGCCGATATTTACTCTACAAACCAGGAGATATGAGCTCCAAGTAAATGGAGCAAAAAAAAGAAATAAATGGTCGGCAAGAGATTTCGAAAGAGCTGTGGCAAAATGGTTAAATCCAAAAAAGCCCATCGAGTTGTATCCCTTTGCACTAGTGAAGACTGATACAGAAGAATTTCTATTGGCCATAGACCGAACACGTTTGGTCTACAAAATCAATAAACAGGGTGTTGCTAGTTTAGCATAACCACATACCAAGAGTCGACCGAAATGAAAGGTCGACTTTTTTTATTGTAAAAAAGCCAGGGGTTGCCTGGCATAACTTATCAGAATAGTGATGTATTCTACAGACCGAAATTATGCTGTAGCCCTCACTCCTTCTATGTACTGTATTATGGCAGCCTCCATTTCTTTGAGACTGTAAGGGGTCCTTTCAAACACTTGACCGGTTGTTTGTTCCATAAGTTCCACGTAACGATCAGTTACCTGGTTGGCAAATTCTTCAGGCATTTCCGGACAGGTCTGACCTTCTTCACCTTGAAATCCATTATCTGCCAGCCACTCACGTACAAACTCCTTGGAGAGCTGACGTTGTTTTTCTCCTCTGGCCTGACGTTCTGCAAATCCTTCCAAGATAAAGAATCTTGAAGAATCAGGTGTGTTGGCTTCATCAATCAGAACGATTGTGCCGTCAGGTTTCTTACCAAATTCATATTTGGTATCGGCCAGAATCAGTCCCCTTTCTTCAGCAAACTTCTGACCATATTCGAAGATTGCGCGAGTATATCTTTCGCACGTTTCTACATCTTCTGCAGTCATAAGTCCCTGGGCAATGATTTCTTCTTTCGAAATATCTTCATCGTGACCTTCGCTCGCCTTTGTGGTTGGTGTCAAAATCGGCTGTGGAAAGAAGTCGTTTTCTTTCATTCCCTCCGGCATTGTTACACCACAGATGGTTCGCTTACCTTCTTTGTATTCGCGCCATGCATGACCTGTCAGGGTTGCTCGTATGACCCACTCTACCTTGCCAGGTTCGACATATTCCCCAACCGTTATCATGGGGTGCACATCGGAAATTTTCCATGTTGGACAGATATTGTCGGCTTCCAACATATCCAAAAACCCGGAGGCAACTAAGTTAAGGATCATACCTTTGTAGGCAATGCCGATTGGCAATACCACATCGAAGGCTGAAATCCTATCGGTCACTACGATGAGCAAATAGATCATACCCTTATGTTCAAAGGTATATACATCCCTTACTTTTCCTTCATAAATCTTCTTCAATTCATGAATCTTCAGATGAAAATCTGTCTTTAAAATCGCTTTTTGTTTTAACATAACTCTTATTTTATTTGGGTTTAATGATTTGATTTTTATTACTAGTTGACTTATACAGATAATGATATGTGATGCAAGAAGTTTTTATTGTATATTATTTTCATTTATTTTTTGAATAAATCAAAAGTCTCGAGAATACCCCAAGACCGTAAGAAAACAAAATAATCGATATACCAGCTGAATTCAACCAGTATACATGTACCCTATAAAAGTTAATTTACGGGCATAGGAGTTTTTATGGTGGTAAGTGTGTACCACTACACAATGACAAATCTTAGAATGTCTCAATCGGAATCGGTTAATTAATTTCCGTACCAAACCATGTATGTCTTTCCGCAACGACGGCAACGGAAGTTTTCACCACCTCCCATTTTTGTCCATCCCGCTGGAACATAGTCATGACACTCTATCTTTTCTTTTCCACTACCGTTACACTTGCTACATGTTACGGTTTTTGTGGGACGTTCATAATTGTCATTACCAGACCATTTTTCGAATTTTGCATAATAGGCCGGTTCTGTGTAAACGGTGTATTTTCCCTCACCGTTACAATTGCTGCATGTTACTCTTTCTGTGCAACTCATAACTAACTCCTTTTTTGTTTAAGGGTTTTATTTATTAGAACAATTTATATATAATCATTTTATACAGGAATGTCAATCCCGTTTTATTGAAGGATGTCTTTGAGTAATTTATTTACCTCATCCATAGGCCCATCGTTGAGGATAATCATGTCGTATTTTTCTTTGAAAGATTCTCTATTCTCGGGAGTATCGTCATTGAGAAATCAGATTTTAATCAAGTTTTTGTAATCGAATCATTCTACCATGTCTACATCATCTAGACTATCTCAGAGGAGGAGAACATTTTTTCTTTCTTTTACTTTATCAAAAAAATCAAACTGATCCAAAATCACTTCGGATTTATTCATACAATGAACGATCGGCTTTTTTATTCTGATTGTCTTCCCCTCATCGTCAAATTCAAAAAGATTGGAAACTATATGAATATTTTCAGAAAGTCGTCATTCTTGCGAAAGATAAACACGTATCATATCGCCCACACTTGCAGAGATAACAACTAGAGGGATGTTGTTTCCCTTTAAGATATCAAAAAATGTTTGCGATCACTCTCTAAATTGCAGAGTCTTTTTAGAAACGATTTCATCTATGATCTGTTTAGTGAGTCACGATTCAATAATTAAATCATAATGCTTTACCCATCGCTCATCCATCTTTTTTATTTTTTCATCCCTTGGATAGTTGGGGTCAATCTCTATTGCATTGTAATGATCAAACAACGCATGGGCCTTGGGAGCATAGTCGGGAGTGAGATAATTACCATTTCTGATTTGTGCAATAACCGTGGAAGATTTTTCTCAATTTACAGAAGCCCTTGTTAGCGTCCTATCAAAGTCAGCTACAACATGAAAATTTTCTTTTCCATCGGCTATCATATTAGCTAACGTCTGTTTGAAATGCTCTTCGTTGGAGAAAAAATAATCTGTCATGGCTACGAATAACGGTAAATAAATATGTATGTATATTGTCTAAATGAATAAGAAAATCAATGTTTTTGATAAAACCCATAGCAAATCAATAAATTTTTTGTAGGGGACGTTCGCGAACGTCCCTTACGCATTTAGAGAAAAATCAAGCCTTGCACCTGCCTGTGGCAGGCAGGCCCGGGTCTCCGATTTTTCATTGCCTTCGAACAACTAAACAATACTATTCGTTTCATCATTTCATCGTTTAATCATTTTATCGTTTAGTTGTTTTCATGGCAGATTTGATAAGTATTATAAGTAAGAAAGTCGGCATAGCGCCTAATATCGTCCGCACGATTGTCCAGTTGTTGGATGAAGGAAATACGGTTCCGTTTATCGCGAGATATCGTAAGGAATTGACTGAATGAGCGACTGATGAACAGCTCAGAGATTTTAATGATATGTATAGTTATACGAGGAATCTGGAAGCGAGGAAGGCCGATGTCATTCGTCTGATAGAGGAGAAGTGACTCATGACGGACGAGCTGAAAAAACAAATTATGGAAGCGGAAACCTTGGCAAGAGTCGAGGATTTGTATAGACCATTTAAAGAGAAAAAGAATACGAAAGCGACTATTGCTAAGGCAAAGTGACTGGAGCCTTTGGCGGATATTTTAGCAAAAGCGCAAATGAGCAAGGAAGAGTTTGAGGCTGAGGCGGAGAAATTTGTGAAGGATACCGGTGATGTGAAGACGAGTGTAAAGGATAAAGAAGAAGCGATTCAGTGAGCCAAGGATATATTAGCAGAAGCAGTTTCTGACCATGCCGACCTCAGAGAAGACATCAAAGTTAGAGAAGAAAATACGGGCATGTTGGTGTGTAAAGCAACAAAAACTTTTGATGAAAAATGAGTCTATAAGATCTATGCTACCTATAGTAAGAAGCTTTCAGAGATGCCTTCCTATGCCTATTTGGCGGTATCAAGAGCTGAGGTAGAGAAACAATTACAAGTGAAGTTAGAATTTTCTCAAGATAAAATACGAGAGGAAACCGTGAAATTTTTCTACCCAAAAAACTATGGAACCTGTATCTGTTATGTCCAAGAAGCATGTGAAGATGGCCTACATAGACTGCTCTTACCGTCGTTGGAAAGAGAGATTAGATCAGACAAAAAGAGGCGGGCTGATGAAGCTGCGATCAAAGTGTTTGGTGAAAACTTGAAAAATTTATTGCTCACGCCGCCGATAAAATGAATGACCGTATTATGATTCGACCCCGCATTTAGGACAGGATGTAAATTGGCTGTCGTCGATCAGACAGGAAAATTCCTAGACAAGACCGTTATTTATCCTACCGAGCCTCAGAAGAAAATCACAGAAGCGCGAGAGACCTTGAAGAAATTAGTCGATCAATATAAGATAGATTTGATAGTAATTTGAAATGGAACAGCATCGAGAGAATCAGAAAAAGTAGTGCATGAATTTATTGAAAAATATAAACTGGAAGCTCGCCCCGGCTTTAGCGGGGTCAAATATATGATTACCTCCGAATCATGAGCATCCGTATATTCGGCGTCTAAACTCGCTCAGGACGAATATCCGGATCTAGATGTCACCATCAGAGGAGCGATAAGCATCGCCCATAGAGTACAAGATCCATTGGCTGAGTTAACGAAAATAGATCCTAAATCTATCGGTGTCGGGCAATATCAGCATGATGTCGACCAGAAATTTTTGAAAGAAAAACTGGAAGAAAAAGTAGAGGATATCGTAAATAGTGTGGGTGTCGATGTAAATACCGCGAGCTATACGCTGTTGCAATACATCGCAGGACTAAGTGAAACGGTCGCGAAAAATGTCATCGCCTATAGAGACGAAAATGGAAAGTTTACGAGCAAAGCACAGATCAAGAAAGTGAAAGGACTAGGCCCAAAAGCTTATGAACAAGCGATTGGGTTTTTGAGAATCAAAGGCGGAAAAGAAATTTTGGATGAAACAGGAATCCATCCTGAGATCCACAAACAAGTCTACGAGCTGATAGAAAAAGAAATGGGGATCAAAAAAAAGGATCTGAAGTTGCCGATGCTTGTCGAAAAATATCCAGAAAATAAATTGGTTGAATGGTCAGAGAAATATAAAATAGGTTTAGAAACCTTGAGAGATGTTTTGGCGGAACTGCAGAGACCAGGTTTAGATCCGAGAGATGAACTGGAAGCGCCATGCTTTTCGTCAACGATTTTGGATATCAAAGATTTACAGATAGGAACGAAGCTTGATGGAATCGTAAGGAATGTCACGGATTTCTGAGCATTTGTAGACATCGGGTTACATAGTGATGGTCTCGTTCACAAATCACAAATGGCAAATTATTATGTCGCCAATCCTGTCGATGTCGTGAAGGTCGGTCAGCAAGTAAAAGTAAAAGTCATAGATATAGACCTCGAAAGAGAGAAGGTCTCCTTGAGTATGAAAGACGATTCTGCACCGCAAGCACCGAGAGTGGAAAGCAGATGAAGTAGCGAAAAGAAAGTCGAATATACTAAAAAGGATGAGTCCTTATGAGAATCCACCATGAAGGGTAATATTACGTTTAGCTAAGAAAAATATTTGTCTCCCTTTCGTAAAGGGAGAAACCGAAGGGAGAGGGATTTATGGACGATTGCACTTGTATCCTTAAATCCTCCGGTGCTTCCGCACCACCCCTCCTTTGCAAAGGAGGACAAAAAATATTCTATTTTATTATATTTTCTATCACTTCAGGAATCTCAGGCACAAGAAAATGTCACTTATCCGTAAAGGTAATTAATTTTGCCTGGGGTAAATATGCTTTGATTTTTTCTGTATGTGCATAAGGCACGATATTATCATCCGTAGAATGATAGAAAAATATCTGATCTACTTGGCTTTGAATATTAGGAATTATTTCTGGTTCATAAGCGAAATCTCAAGAGTACTTTTCTTCCTCAGACATATCACTTTCATCGAGGACAGATGACATAAGATGGAGTTGTTTGATTCTTTTGGGAAATGTATTTTCTCCGAGATATTTAATGAGAAACATTGCTCAGAGCGAATGCCCTACGATTACAAGATCCTCGTCATTGAGATAAGGAAATATTTTTTCTAACCATATTTTTCGGGCTTTATATGTTGCCATGTTTTTGTTTGGCATCTCTGGTCTGATTATTTGATACGTTCATTTAAGTTCCTCAAATCGATCTTTTCGATCTTCTTTGAAAGGATCATATTCTCGTGTTTCAAGCGCTTTACAAAATGTGTCATTGTCTGGGAAACACATTCATCAGTGAATATAAATAAGCTGCTTCATGAGAGTTAATTATGAATTAAATCTTTAATAATTCTTTTAAATCTCTAATAACCTGACTTGGCTTCTCTGCTATAAGTGTCTTCATTCAAGCCTTCTGAGCTACGAGACAGTTCTTTTCTACATCATCTATAAATAATGCTTCATCTGGTTTCACCTTATATTTTTTCAAAGCATAATCGAAAATCTTGGTTGTTCAATTTGTTACATCATCAAACTTACTCAGTCCCACATCGCAAGATAAAATCAATTTATCAAAGAAATCATATCGTCATAACTTCTTAGTGATTGCCTTCGTCGGTGGATATACATCAGAAAGAAGCACAGAAATATATCAAAGTTTTTTCAGTTTATTGATGAAATTAATGATGCTTTTTCTCAAGACCGCATACCCTGAAGGGCAGACATGAAAAACCTTTTTGGCTGCGGCTGGAGTTTTTACTCAGATATTTTTGGATAGCATTTCTCGAAATTTCTGTTCACTAATTTCCCCTCTTCTGAATGGCTCGAATGGTTTCTCTATATACTTTCGCAACTCACTTCTTTCTATCTTATATGCCTTGGCTATAAAGGCCATATGGGCACTTTTTTTGTAATCAAGCGTCGCCACTACTCACCAAAAATCTCGGAAGATATATTTTATCTTAGACATAATTTTTTTAGAAATAAATTTTAATTTAATTTTTTACAAACCCCCTCATTCCCCCTTAACAAGGGGACTATATTGAAAGAATTTATTCTTCCTTAGCTCCCGCCCTGTGACCGAAGGGAATCCAGCATGGCTGGATAAGGGAGCCCCGCTTTGCGGGATTAAAAGGTCGGGGAGGGTTTGTTAATTTTTTTAATTATTTCCTCCACTGTTAGTTATTAGTTATTAACTGTTAGTTAGAATTCACACGTCTTCGGCGCTCTTGGGAATGGGATGACGTCACGAATGTTTTCCATACCAGTAACATACATTATCAATCTTTCAAATCCAGCTCAGAAGCCTGCATGAGGAACACTACCATATTTACGTAAATCTAAATATCGTCCATAATCTTCTACATGTAATCACATCTCTTTGATTCTCTTTTCTAACATATCCAATCTTTCTTCTCTCTGTGATCATCCAACAATCTCTCCGACACCTGGTGCTAAAAGATCCGTAGCTGCTACAGTTTTACCGTCTTCATTCATTCTCATGTAAAATGCTTTGATATCTTTTGGATAATCCGTCACGAATGTTGGGCCTTTGAAAGCCTGTTCGCAGATATATCTTTCATGTTCGGTTTGTAAGTCCATACCTCGCTCTACGGGATATTCAAATTTCTTACCAGATTTTTTCAACAATTCGATTGCTTCGGTATAGGTCACTCTTGAAAATTTTGCTTTGACTAATGCTTCTAATCTCGTCTTTACCTCAGGATTTACAAACTGTGTAAAGAAATCCATCTCTGCAGGTGCGTTGTCGAGTATATATTGGAAGACGTATTTGAGTAATCATTCAGCTAAGTTCATATCGTCATTCAAATCAGCGAATGCAATTTCTGGTTCTATCATTCGGAACTCAGAAAGGTGTTTGGTTGTGTTGCTATTCTCAGCTCTGAAAGTTGGTCAGAACGTATAGACCTTATTGAATGCGGTTGCGAAAGTCTCTGCGTTGAGCTGTCCACTTACGGTCAACGATGCTTCTTTTCCGAAGAAATCTTTTTTGTAATCTACCTGTCCTTCTTCATTTTTTGGAGGATTGAGCATGTCGAGCGTTGATATTCTAAACATCTCCCCTGCTCATTCACAGTCGCTTCAGGTAATGATTGGTGTATGAACGTAAATGAATCCATTCTCGTTGAAATATTTATGGATAGCAAATGCGAGTAATGACCTGACTCTAAATACTGCCGAGAAGACATTTGATCTACTTCTCAAATGAGCAATCTCACGAAGATATTCGAAGCTATGTCATTTTTTTTGCAATGGATAATCACTAGGGCAGGCACCCACTAAAGTAACCTTGGTCGCTTTTACTTCGAAGGCTTGCTTGCTTCCCTGTGAAGCAACTAAAATTCCTTCGATACTAATAGCACTTCAGGTCGTGAGTTTGCAAATGTCGTCGAAATTATTTAAATTATTTTCGAAGACTATCTGGATATTTTTGAGATAAGATCAATCATTGAGTTCGATAAATCCGAAAGTTTTGGAATCTCTTACGCTTCTTACTCGTCCATTGAGCGCGATGTCTTTATCAAGCAGTTTTTTGTGATCTGCAAAGATATGCGCGACAGTCGTCAGTTTCATATGTTTTGGGAAAAAAGTAAAACAATCTAAACGTGTTTATTTTCTGTTTGCGTATTCATCTAGACACTTGTCGACAAACTCGGTAATGCTAGTCTCGTACTGCTTTTTCGTCTTGTATTCGCGGAGTGAAAGGGTTTTTGTAGTTTCCTCTTTTTCGCCGATGATGACGATATAAGGAACTTTTTGTATCTCAGCATTACGAATTTTTTTGCTAAATGAATCATCGGAATCATCTACAGAGACTCTGAGTCACTTCTCTTTCATCTGCGCAGCGACAGTTTTTGTATATTCGATGAAGTTCTGTGCGACTGGCACTAACTGTATTTGTACGGGCGCAAGCCACAATGGGAATGCTCCTGCATAATGTTCGATAAGAAATCCAACTAACCTTTCGTGAGTACTTAATGGTGCTCTATGGATACAGATTGGTGTTTTTTCTGTTCCGTCTTTATCTTTGTAAGTAAGTTCAAATCTTTCTGGTACGGCGAAATCTACTTGGTTAGTCGCCAAGGTAAATTCTCTTCCGATAGCAGATCGGACTTCGACATCGATTTTCGGACCGTAAAATGCTGCTTCATTAGCTACTTCTACGTAAGGTACCTTATTTTTGATTAACATATCTCTGACCCATTTTTCTGTTTTGATTCGTAACTTTTCATTGTCTACATATTTCTTTCCCAATCATTCTTTTCCGTGAGTTGAAAATCTCATTTCATATTTTTCTATGCCAAAGAGATTGAAGTAATATTTGTAGAGCTCTATAACCTTCATAAACTCTTCTTCAAACTGATCTTCAGTACAGTAAATGTGAGCATCATTCATATTCATGGATCTCACTCTCATAAGTCCGAATAACGAACCAGAGTCTTCGTATCTATAACAGTGCCCATACTCGGCTAATCTTACAGGCAAGTCTCTATAACTCTTTGATTCTGCACCATAAATCTTGTGGTGATGCGGACAGTTCATGGCCTTGAGATAATAGGTTTCACCTTCCATAGTCATCGGCGGAAACATACTCTCTGCATAGTAAGGCAAATGTCCTGATCTCAAATATAACTCCTGTTTTGCTATATGAGGAGAAGCTACTCTTTGGTAGCCTTGTTCGTTTTCTTTTTCTTTGGCAAGGCGTTCTAACTCTTCAGTAATGATAGTTCCATTGGGCAATCGGAGTGGTAATCATGGCCCTACCTCATCATCGAATGTATAGATGTGAAGTAATTTTCCGAGTACTCTATGATCGCGCTTTTTTGCTTCTTCCATCATTTCGATATATACTTTCAATGCGTCCTTGTCTTCAAATGCTAGTCCATAAATCCTTGTCATCATGGGATTTTTTTCACTTCCTCTCCAGTATGCACCAGCGATTTTATCAAGCTTAAATGCATCTACATGTATTTCTTTGGTGGTTTCTACGTGAGGTCATTCACACATATCGATGAAGGTTACGAACACGTCGCCGAGTTTGAATGATGAAAGAGAATCAGTGATTTTGGTATATTTTGTAAAGTAATCTTCTTTTGATCATTTGAGTAAATTATCTTTTGCTGAAGCAGGGATGGTGTTGATGTAAAATGAAAATTTTGTTTCCCCTTCAGTCTTGAATTCCTCGATAAGCTCGATCTTGAATTCTTCACCAAGTACAGTGATAAGCTCTTTTGCTTGCTTATAATCTAGGTCTATCCTGTGAAATAATTGACTCTCTTTGATGATTTTTGTCATCACTTTATTGAGTTCTTTGAGCTGTTCGTCACCGAATTCTACACCTTTTGAAAAAATGAAATCGTAATAAAATCCTGTATCTATCGCAGGTCCGATACCGAGCTTTGCATAAGGATCTACTGATCTTTGCACGGCTTGTGCCAATACATGAGCAAGTGAATGACGTGGTTTCAAAATCGCTTCTTCCATAATTACTATAAGACAAATAAATCGTATCAATGAGTTGTTTGTAAGGTTTTGGCAGTAGAAAAACAAGATTATTTTGATTAGAATTTTAGCTAAAAAACAGTAAACTATCGATATATTTATTTTGCATACTATCATGAATTATCTACTCGTCCCCATTGTAGCCATAGCTGTTGCCTTCATATGACTCAAGCTTTTTCGTCGATGGAAGATACTCGACAAGCCGGGAAACGATTTGAAAAATACCAGGAAACCCGTGCCTACGATGCAAGGAATTTTTGTCTATATAGGATTTTTTTTGGCAATTGCACTCCTCTTCCCTCAATATTTACATAATAATTTATTCTGGGGACTTTTCTTTGGATCGCTTCCTATCGTGATATTCGAACTCATCGAAGAATTGAATTATATCGGGAAAATAAAATTTAAAATTCCAACGACGCTTAGATTGATTGGACATATAATAGGAGCACTACTAGCAGTATATATCTGAAGTTTTGGACCACAAGAACTGATTATCAATGGCTATGTACGAGCGATACCTCAGCGACTTCTTGCTGCAGGATTTGTTGTTTGGTCTATCCTTTGTATCAATGCGATTAATCGATTCGATAACGCCTCTGGTCAAGCAAGTGGTGTTTCTAGCATAGGATTTCTTACGATATTTTTGTTGATTCAGTTTGTCGTGTTCAAACATTATACGAATTTTACTGAGGTAAATATGCAGACGCTTGTCTTTGTAAAGAATATGTCTTTTGTGCTTTTCTGTATCAGTCTTGTATCTACGGTTGTCGAATATAAACCGTTATGACTGGTGAGAGATGTAGGAATTATGTTCTTCTGATTTAGTTTAGCATATTTGTCCGTAGTCGGAGGAGCCAAGGTAGGAACTTTGATCGTGGCGTTGTCCTTGGTAATTTTTGATGCGATATGGGTCTGATTATGGAGAATTTTTGTTATGAAAAAAAATCCCCTCAAGGGCGATTATACACATCTTCATCATAGACTGCTCGGCTTGTGATGGACGAGAAAAGAAGTGAGATGATTTGTCTGGATATGGTCACTTATTATGATGATCTTTATTCTGATCCAATGAACTGATAGAAGTAACAAACTTATAATATTTACCGTGATGGCGATGGTCTTTTTCGGCATTAATTATTATCTCTTCATCGTCAAAAAAATGCCCTGTGGACTAACCATGAAAAAATAGTTTTCAAAAGTTAAATCAATAAGGAAAGGCTCCGGTAGAAATCCCGGAGCCTTAACTAGTAGTAGCCAAATAAGAAAAACAGAAAAAAAGAGGAGACTTAATTAACATTCCAAAACAAGACTACTACGTATTTGAAACATATATATCTTTCTAAGCAAAACAAGGAAAAAAATTATAGAAATACCCCGTCGGAGAATCCTAACGGGGCTATACCACGTTAGGACCTCCTAAACGCGGGGCGACACCAGAGCAAAATCATCTTGGGGAAAACCTTTCTTGCGAAATCGACCTCTAATTCCTTTTGTTGCAAGTAGTGTAAACAGACCCCCAGGACTACAAAACACTGGCTTAATATCATATATGAAAACATATTCTTCTCGTGTGTGGACGTATACTATACATATTTTCTACAAAAAAGCAAGTGTATTTTAGACTTTGTTATATTCGACCGCCAACCCCGACTGTTCGGGGTGGATGCGAGAATTATAATAGACATCTAGAGAAGATGTTAGTACGAATGAAATGAAGTAATCACAGACTTCGAAAGCGGTCTAGTGTATTTTGTTGACAAATTAGGATTTTCGACTATACTTTATAAGAATATTTTATTTGGTAGCAGAGATGAGATGGGTGAAAAAATACTAAAACTCGAAAGTAAAAATTGATCGTCTGGTTCTCTATGAATCAAAATTGCTATTTGCGCTGCCATATTAGCAAATTTTTTATTCGCTAGTCCAAATTTTGCTCAGAATACACAACTTCCATCTAATGGCAATAAGTGAAACGTACCAGAACGAAAGATACCATGACCAACGGAAGGCAGTGATAGTATAAGTTATGAAGAAATAAAAAAATATCCTATAGAATGGGTACAAGATAAATATGGCATAGACGGGGCAGCGGACATTGTGACGAATTGCCTTCTAATAGAGTTAAATAAAATCAGAAGTGAAAATTGATTACCGCCATTTTCACTGGATAAGAAACTTATGAAGGCAGCTCAAGATTATGCGGAAGAAATGTATAAAAACAAGAGATGCAGCCACACAGGGAAAAATTGAGACGGCTATAAAGAAAGAGCAAAAAAGGCTTGATATAAATGATATGTAAGAGAAAATATATGATATAATCTTTATACTATAGAGAGTGCGGTCACAAAACGAAAAGATTCGCCATGACATTTTCAAACCATCATAGATCCTAAGGTAATGTATTTATGAGTAGGCTATTACGGAGATTATCGGGATAATATGTTTTGAGGAAATTAAATATATAATCTTATAAAAATCTGAAAGATAAAGATATCTTTCAGATTTTTGAAATTTTAATATTTATTTCATATATTATTTTTAGAAGCACATTGATATATCTAGAACGACATAGGACATCAAGATTTTGCTGGTAATGTAGGTCCCCCCTTACTTCATCTCATTGCCAACCACCTTTCAAATCATGTTCAAGCGTTATTATCTTTCTCCGAATGGACAGGTCCCTCTGGTGCGGTCGTAATTTTAATCTGAAATCATGTTACCATTTCCTGTGGAGTGGTTGTAAATTCTTTTCAGATTGGTTTATCTACGGGCTTTGTGAAATTCAAATTTATACTAGCTTTCTGCCACTCTTTGAATGCCTCTAAAATCTGATCCTCAGAAGGCGATTTCTTATTTTTTTCTTTTAACTGATTTGTTAATTCCTTCCTTGTCGGTCCATCTACTGTATGATTTATATTAAATTTGGCTCCATCTTTTACTTTTGCTCCATTTTCTAGACCTAAAAAATATGCTAAGAAACTTCCTGCTCTATCATATGCCAAGCCAGGATTGTTCGAAATGTTTTGATCAGACGAATTTTCTTCACCCTTCTTCTGTATATCTAAACCCTTTTTCTTTATATCTGGCGAATCAAAAGATATAATACTTTTATATGAAGTATAATTCCTACTTGCCCATCAATTAATGTCTCATCAAACAATCTTGTAACCCGATTCTGGTTGGAGGAGCTTGGCCATGTCTGGGTTTCCTGAATTCATCAATAGATTGTTTATTACTATTTCAGCGTACTCACTCTTAGGATCAAGTATCGCATTAGCATCAAGATTGAGTAAGTCTAACTTGAGAGGTTCGGATTGTAACTCGTCTACCTTTTCGGTGGCACTTACCTTAACTGTCGATATATCATCCCTCTCTTCTATCCTATACTTGTCTCAATATACTTCATAAACCTGACTATATAATTTTTCATTTCATTTAGGCACTTGAATTGCTATATCTCTTACATTTGAATTCTTCAATAGTTCTCCGATATATTTTTCTATCTCCCCTTTAGTTGCCTCTGATAGAATATTTGGTTTACTATTGTCAATCTCTTTTCATCTAAGAACTGCTTTATAATTGTAATCCTGATCATTGTCATCTAGTTTTCATATATCCTCATCTGTCGTGGCAGATACAATTTTCGCGCCAGTAAAACGAACAAGCTTTCCTGCCTCTGGATTTGCCTTTACTTTTTTTCGGACACCTTTTAAAATTTCTGAATTCTCACTAATCGCCAATGCTAGAGTATTAACATCCTTATCGTTGGTATGTTTCAGCATAGTTTCAAATTTTCAGCTATCAGGTCATTCACCAATCTTCTTGGCAGTAAACTGTTGTAATAAATATAATCTATTTTCTTTTGCTACCAGTTTATTTAAGCCAGTCATTATATTTTTTCTCAATTTTGAATCTGGACTCTCTCTTTTCTTATAGTTTGTATTCAGATCCGTAGTATTATAATCTTTTACTGTTTCCTCTATGATTTTTGGCAAATCTTTTGTGATTTCTTCCATTGTTTCATAAGAAAACTTATATTTTAATATGTCGGAACGGGTTACCTTTATCATTGATTTTATTAGCTCATCTTGTTTATAAGTTTTTTCTAGCTGCTCTAATCCGTCGATCTTTAGTCCTTTGTTGGTTTCAGCATTATAGATATTTATCGCACTATAATCTTTATTAAAGATTTTATCTATCGTTATGATTCAAAATTTATTCTCTCCATTTGGATTTAATCCATCCTCAAAATATTTTGTTATAGCATTTTTATTGTCGTCTGTTTTGACGCCTTTTTTGAGATAATCTATCAGTCCCTTATCATTGATCTGGCTCTTATATGCCTTATTTATATATGCATTTACTATATCATTATTAAAATTTTTGTTGTTTAGGTCTTCCTTAATGAAGTTTATTTTGTGGAGCTTTATTGATTGTTTAACCTCCCCCAAATAACGCGTTTCTGGAGTTACAAATGCCAATATGTCTTCCATTTTGGATAGATCCTCTCTAGTTGGATTATCACCGTTCAATGAAGTTCTCATTCATTCTATTATTTTTACAGAATTATCTTTTATAGCATCTTGGTTATCCAGATCTATTTGTTGAATATTTTTTGTAGCTTCAGTAGGATCAACTAGTTTAAGTTTATCTCTTAGTCCACTAAGGACGTTCCATGCCTTGCTTACTTCTTCTTTTGGTTTGTCCGTCTTAACTTTATCAAGTAGATTGAAATCCTCTTTTTCGTCTGTACCCTTATGAGTTTTTAAAAAAGCATTAATGGTATTAATATATCACATCTCCTTTTTCAGTTCCGTTTCTTTTCCCTCTTTGGCACTAATTTGGGCCTCTAAATTTTCTGCCATGGTAATATAATAACAAAAATAAAATTATAGATTTTTTAGTAAATCATCTGGGTTTTGACCTTTTCTTTCTGCTTCTTCTGCATCGTGAATCTTTTGAATAGTTACTTTTATCTTTTGTAAAATCTCATTACCTTTTTCAGTATCTGATTCCTTGATGGCATCGGCCAATGCTAGAATGTCAGCATATACATCAATAACATCTTGTGACACTATATCCTTTTTGTTTTCAACGATAACCAAAAGATCCTTGAAAAGTTGGTCTGACTCTTGCAAAAGCTTGAGCATTTCTATGACCTTATTCTTTTGCTTTTCGAGGCCAATTTTTGAAAAGTCTTCTATAAGTTTTATCGTTGTTCCAGACATTTTTCATGGATATAATATAAACATATTCAATTATACCCAGAAATTTCTCCCTGTCAAACTTTAGAACACTTTTCTTGACCCTATTTTTTGAGAAGAATTTGCAATTTTTATATAATTCAATATAATATCACTATACGCACTGCCGTGCTATTGCCGAAATGCTTCATTGATCCAATGTTTAATTGATTAAATGATTTATTTTGTTTAAAGAACGCTATGAAATTTGAAGAACTGAGAGTGTGGGGACTATCTAGTGAGTTATATGAAAAAGTTAGCAAAACATTCAACAAACAGTCTTGTAGGGAGCTATTCTTTCGTGATCAAATATTGCGTGCGGCATTGAGTGTTTCAAACAATATAGCTGAATGATTCGAAAGAGAGACAAACAATGAGCTAAGAAGGTTTCTTTATATAGCCAAATGAAGCTGTGGAGAAGTAAGAAGTATGTTGAAGATAGCTATTAATGCATGAATGATTACAAAGGTCGTCTTTGAGGAATTACATTCTATTTGTACTCACATTAGTGTTATGCTATATAAATATATTCAAACGCTTAAGTAATGATACAATGTAGCAATTCAACATTTTAACAATTAATCAGTCAGTCGGTTCAACACTTCAACATTTTAACATTTAAGCATTTTAGTTAATGGACTTCGATATTAAGAAAAATTACTATGAGATTTTATGAGTCAAAGAAGACGCTTCTGCGGAAGATATTAAAAAAGCCTTTAAGAAGGCTGCTGTCAAACACCATCCTGATAGATGAGGTGACAAGAAGAAGTTTCAAGAAATGAATGAGGCTTATCAAGTTATCTGAGATGAAAAGAAAAAAGCCCAATATGATACCTACAGGAAAGGAGGATTCTGAGGATTTGATGGTCAGGGATGATTTGGTTGATTTGGATGAGGAGGTCAAGGAGGTTTTGATTTCTGAGATTTTGATATTGGCGATCTTATGGGGGGTATTTTTGGCGGGGGATTCGGCTGATGATCTAGGAGAAAAAGCAGCCAAGGCGGAGAAGACATCCAAGTAGCCATAGACATCAGCTTTGAGGAATCATACACCGGAGTGACTAAGAAAATAGCCTATAGCAGAATGAAAAAAGTAGCTGGAGCAGAAGAAAAGACCTGTGAATCTTGTAAGGGTCATGGTAGCGTAGTCCAACAAGTACAGACACCGTTTGGAGTTATGCAGAGTCAGGTGGCATGTTCAAACTGTGGATGAGCGGGGAAAATCTATATGAAAGATGGCAGACTATTGGCCAATGGATGACTAGAGAAGGTGAAAGAAACCCTGGAAGTGAAAATACCTACAGCGATCAATTCAGGTGCATATATCAAGTTTGCGAGCAAAGGAAATGAGTCATCTGCACATCATGTAGGCGACCTCTATATTCAGATCAAAGTTGTCGGCTCTAAACTCTATCAAAGGAAAGATGACAATCTCTATACCAAGACCAATGTCAGTCTTTTTGATATGGTATTATGATGAGAAATCATGGTTGACCACCCAGAAGGCAAGTTGAAAATCAAGGTACCAAAGGGTACCCAAGTAGGTGACATGATCAAGATCGGTGGCAAGGGATTTGGTAGTGGTGGTGTCTTTAGTAGGAAGGGGGATTTATATGTGATACCCCAGGTCGAGATACCGAAGAGATTAAGTAAAGATCAAGAAAAACTCTGGAATGAACTCAAAGGCAAGAAATAATATATCTGGATGTTTTTGTCTTTTTCTCTCCAAATCTACATATGAACTCCTCTAAAATGCTCGCTCTCCGGATCGGGCTTTTTTGTTTATTAGCTTTGCACCTGCCTGCGGCAGGCAGGCCCGGGTATAATTAGCACTTCTAAAGCCTAATTACTGAGGTGTCTACTTTAGTGCAAACTTTTGTCCTAGCTTTGTCAGTTTTTTTCTTTTTTTGCTTCTCTACAATTTCTCGCGGTAATGAGCAACTATCGTTCTCGATCGAAACATTGTTATGTTTATCGCCCGATTGTCAGATTCATACCCTATGTTTGTATGGCAACAAACACGATCTGCTCAATACCCTGTACGTAAATGTACGGGGAGATGAGCGGGGGAGTTGTTTAGCACTCACACTAGACGGTCAACTTCCTGGCAACAGAATACACTCAATTGAGTGCGTGAGAACAGAAATAAAATTGTATACAAAATCTTAAATGTAATTGTTATGAAAACTTTTGTGTTTTTTGTCGCGCTTCTCATGATGTTGGTAAGCTGCGAAAAAGAGGATTCATCTCCTATAATGAATGATCAATCCTCTAATGGTAATTCGGCACCTGTGCCGATTATGAGAAATTCATCGTCGAGCATTTTAAATGCAGCAAATGCTAGTCAAATTTCGACTCAATTCTTCACAAGCAAGTGGGCTTATAAAAACAAGTATGTCCACACCACTCAATATAGTGGAGAGTGTAGTTGGACCAGTTATGTATTATGTGCCGCCGCTATTATCAATGGTGACCTTGGGTATTATTACTATCCTGTAACCCACACCAAAATTACCTATGTAAAAAACTGGTGTGGCAGTTCGTATATCGAAGACCTACGAGATTATGCTAATGCTAAGGATAATGCATATTTTTGGAATGTTTACCTTTGCAAGCAAAGTAAGAATTCTACCGGACGGTTTAATATGATTAAACAAATGTTATATCATATTTATGTCTACCAAAAACCCTTTATTGTCATCATTACCAGTAACAACATAGGTCATTATGTTGTTGTTTGGGACATTGACTGGGTATGTGGTGGCAGTGGATCCACCGTGTATTATACTGATCCTTTAGACAGCCCGACCACGTTTATGTCTCAAGTTAAAACCATGAACTTCACAACTTTCCTGGATAGAATGGGGCCATCAAACAACTATGTCAGCAAATACTGTGCCTTATTCCTAAGGTAATTATAAATAGGCGTGGTATACTGCGCCTATTTGTTTGAAATATTTAGGCAAAACTATATATGTCTTTTATTTATATGTCTTCAAAAATATGAAAAAAATATATCTGATTATCCTAATGACATGATTATTTTTAACTGGATGTGGACAACAGAACTCTGTTAGTATTCCTCTTTCTGAGCCTATTGTGGAGCCAACTCAATGATTTGAAACACTACTAACACCCGATACATGATCCTATCAGGATCCTCGGATTGTTATTACCATGTGAACCTGACGTCTGGTAAGATGACTCAATGGTGATGATACTCCTGAGAGAAAATATGCCTGGACTAAAGTAATAGATAAATATGATGGAGAATTTTTTGAAACCATCGTAACGTGATACTTATACACATATATTTATAAAGACCTCTGAATTAAGATAACGACTCCTCCGCTTTATGAGCCATATTTCTCTCAAAGAGCTGATTGAGGAATTTTCAAGAGAAATGGAAACATCATATATTTATCATGAGACTCTGACAGACGTTTTGAATACATTCAAAAATTTACTAAAGACCCTTCGATTTCTTTTTATGACAATATCCAAAAAGATCAGACACCAGATGGATGTAAGATTGATATCTTTACCTGATACGATTATTCCTTTCTTCCTAAAAAGAATGAAACAGTTAGTGTCATGTTTTCTGACACATCGACGACAGAAAACACCTACACTCAACAAGATTTAGATTTTTCGAATAATAATAATTCTATTATCTTTCTTTATACTCCAAAAAATCCTTCAGTATATTATAAAGTCTCTATGTGAGACTGATGCGCTCCTGGTCCTTGTAGTATCTTTGGCAAGATTGAGTTTTTCTAATGGAAGCCCTACCTTTTATACCATATAATACCTCGCTAAAGGACTATGCGCAACATCATAGGTTTCAGCCCAATCTAACAAAGGCTGAGGCCATTTTTTGGAACGTTATTTTAAAGTACGATAGAACTGGTCACAGATTTCTCAGACAGAAAATCATTGGCTCTTTTATTTTAGACTTTTACTGTTCTAAGTTGAGATTGGGCATAGAAATAGATGGTTGATACCATGAAGGTCAAAAAGTATATGACGAACATAGAACGGAAGTGTTGTCAGATTATGGAATTAAAATAATTAGATATGCTAATGATGATATAGAACATGATCTGAACTGAGTTTTCAAAGACCTTAAAGAGGAAATCAAAATTAGAGAACAAGAGATATTAATTTAATTTTTTTTATAAATCCCCTCCCCGCAATACTGCGGGGTATCCCCTTTCTCAAGGGGAACTTTAGTAGACGGTGACCCCCTTGATAAAGGGGGAGGAATCCGCTAAAGCGGAATGGGGGATTTGTTTACGAAAAAACCCCCAGCCTTTCGGCCAAGGGTTTTTCCAGTTCCGCGAGAGCGGAGTATATTAGTTACCAATGATTATTGAATATTCTTTCCAAGATCACTGATAGTAGTCATAGCTGACTTGTAATTAGCCAATGCATTTGCATGTGGAGCTATACTTAGATCATCAAATACATCTGAGTAGCTAAGATCTGATAAGCCCATAAATACATATGGAGTTCCATTAGCAGCTGACCAAGTTACACCTCCAACAGTTACATATAGTGTAGAAGCTGTAATAACATCGATAGCTGTAGATGGAGTAAGGGTTATTGTACCACCTCCGTTATATGTACCAGAAGCATAGAATGTACCTCATGCATTTTCAGCAGAAGATAATGTTATAGTAGCACCAGAGATAGATGTAGAAAGGTTCTGTCCGATAGCAAGAACTAATGAAGTAAGTTTAACTTGTTTAGCAGATGTGAATCCAATCTTGTAAGAAGCATAATTACTTCCTTTGATACCATCAATAGTTGCAATAGTAAGTATATCATTAACCTCCGTAATATTGCTTGATATAGCAGTATTAGAAACAGGAGACAAAGTCACACCATAAGGAGATTCGAATGTAGCAGAACCAACATATGTGATGAATGAAGCTGCTAAATCCCCACTAGTTGTTGCACTAGAGAATGTGCCTTGTACATCATATGCCTTTGTTGTTCCAACTGCGATAGTTTGATTGATATTGTTAGCATAGAAGTATGTACCAGTCTTAGTGAAAGATATAACAGGAGTTCCGTTCTCAAGAAGTCTTACAGATGAAAGTTTATTTACATCCATACCACTCAATAAGAGCGTCTTCAATACAGCATCTCCATTAAAGGCCTTGAAATTAACCTTTCCGATGATAGTAGTTTCACCAGCCTTAACTAATTGTTTGTTATATGTTTGAGAGATAACTGATATTGATCCGCCAACAACACTAGTAAGTGTGCTACCATTTGCTGTTAAAGCAGCACCAACCTGATTGTTGTTGATAATATCTCTAGCGTTAAGAGTATTAAATTGTGTTGTTAATGTCATACCACCAGTATTCACTGCATTTGGCACTTGATCCAATTTAGCAGTAAGTTTTACTGGAGCGGCTTTTGAAACGCTGAGGTAATTAGGCAATACAAATGTTAATGTAGTTACACCAGTCTTAACTGTGTCACTAACAAGAGCCTCACCAGCCTCATTGTAGATAGTAATTTGTGCACCGTCAAAGTTACCATAAGAAGTTCCTCATACAGTAGCTTTGAATGAATATAATTTAGAAACAACATCACTTGTTGTTCCAAACTCAAGTTTAGCAATCTCAACTAATTTATCACCTCTCTGAACTGTCTTAGTAGAAGCTGTTGAGTTTGATAATGTTAAATCGGCTGCTGTGATGTTTACTGTTCTACCACCAATAGATCCGATAGAAGAAGTAACTACATCTCCGTTATCTACATATTCTTTAGTAGTTACAGAAGCAAGACCGAATGTTGACCAAGCATTTAAAGTAACGGCTGGAGCGTCTGATTTAAGATCACCATAGATTTGAATAGTCTTTGTTCCTTCGAAACTAACTTGACCATCAAATATAAATGTTGCACCAGTTGTTGTTGGTATAGTATCAACAGATATTACTGAATTTCAGATCTTGAGATAAAGGTTTGATAATACCTTGTCCCATCCAGTACCAGCTGTAGCAGTAATGGTAAATGTTTCTAATGAAACCATTTTTGCAGCAGTTATAGTACCTTCATAGAATTTAACTTCTTTAGTACCAGGAACGACTGATAATGATGCTGTATTTCATTCAGCAAATTTCAAATCTCCACCAGCAACGGTAATTAATCCCATTACAGCAGGTGTGGTTCCTGTGAAGCTAGTTCTGAAGTTAGTGTCTTTTTCAACAACAGTCATATCTTCAGTGTATTTCAAATATAGACTATAAGTATCACCAACTCTATCAGCATTAACAATCTTTCCCTTAACTACATAATTGATGGCTGATGTTTCAGTATCTTTGATTTCGTTACTTAGAACGAAAGAAAGTTTTTTACCATCAACAATAGTATTTGTAGATACCTTAATATCGTCTCTATAAAGAGCGACATCTTGTAGGTTAGTTAAATCTGCAGTTCATGAATTATTCAATGTAATAGCCTTAACAATAATCGCCTTAGATGAGCTAGACTTAGTAAGATTTAATTGTCCCAACTCTACTAATTTAGCAGAATCAACCTTTGGATTCAATGCATTAGCTGTTGCCGTGAAAGCTACACTCAATACAGAATAGTTTGCAGCCCTCAATGAAGGAGATGACCAAGAACCGTTTACGTCTTGAGCACTAGAACTAACATCTGTACTATTGAATTGATACTCATCACCAGCAGAACCACTAAGAAGCAATGTAACATCTATTGTTTCAGATGATTTTACTACTAATGGAGTAGTGAAAGTAACCGTAGCAACATTGTTTGTGAAAGAAGCCTTTCCGCTAATTCTTACACCATTTTTTTCAAAGAATACTCTAGTTGCAGAGTCTAATGTAGCAAGACCAGCATTTTTAATTTTAACACTGTTAACTGTAATTTCTGATCCATCAGAAGTGAATTTGATTGAACCAAAGTTTACCAAACCTGCTTTAGGGATAGAAGTATAATCTACACCAACACTAGATAAACCAAGGGTTCCTGCTTTAACTACAGTTGTATCTGCACATTCAGCTGGACAAGTATCCAAACCTAATGAACAAGACAACACGTTTTCTGGAGTTTGGCAAACAGCAGGAGTTGTATCTCCTGAAGCTCTTTGCATCATAAGCATTACATACCCTCTTACTTCAGCAGCATCAGGATTTGAAATGTTGTTCATGACACCAGCATCCTTAAGAGCAGCTAAGTGTTCTGCATAATATGGATTAGTATCCACATTATATTCATCACCATAAAGAGCTCTAGAAAGAACTGTTCCAAATTGTGCTCTAGTTACGATACCATTTGGATTGAAAGCGTTGATACCTACACCCATTAATCCTAGTTGACAAGCATTTGTCACACCATTATCATATTGAGTGTTTAAGGCATCTGATACGTCTGCAAAATCACATGCTTTTGTTGTATCAGGAGTTTGTCCTAAAACTTCCATAGCATAGTTAGCCATCATTTTAGCCATAGCTACTCTTGTTAGAGAACCATACATATTAGCAGTATCAATAGAAGATTGTGTAGTTACACCATTATCATAGGCGTAATCATACGCACCTTGCAATTCGTCACTGTAGCTAGCAGACCCGAGGACTGTTGTGGGTACAGCTGTAGCGAGCATAGCCACGATAGCTACACCAGCAAACAATTTTTTAAAATTTTTCATGTGTACGAATAAAATATAATATAAAAGGTTTTTTGGCTCACAGCCAAATAGGCGGTGTGATAAGCCGTATTTACTGGAGCCTTTCCAAGTAAACACGAAGATGTTCCGTGTCTCCACACGGTAACTTTCTTTTACATTAGTAATATGAGCGACAAATACAAGACAATTTTGGACTGTCTACGCTAACAGCTAAAACATAATCCAAAACGACTTTCTTTGGAGTAATTTTCCAAAAAATACTAAATCCTTCACCAGTACAATTTGACTATGAAGAATTTAACTTTTTTGGAAAGAAACCCCTTGTATCCACTGCGAAGTGAACTTATCTCTCTCGCTTACTAAAGACCACATCCTTCTAGTATGGCATACGAGTCAGTGTCCATTTTGTGACAACCATATGTTAGCACGTCTATAACTAAATAGAAAGAAATACTAGTCCTTACCTTGATACTCGATACTTGATACCCAAGTCTAAATGATGTACCGTTTTTGCGTAAAATATGTGTAATATGTCTACAAGACCATCTTTGAGGCCTCCTTGATAAAGGGGGAGGTATCCGCCGATGCGGATGGGGGATTTGTTCGTTTTCCACTTTTTAACATCTTTTCATCAAAAATGCCAATAAAATGTTAAAAAACTGTGCTTCTAGACTAGTCTATCTTGTCAATGTAGACAATTTTTTCATCGAAAAAACAAAAAATATATATTTTATATTTTTTTACTATCGATATCTCTCGACAATATAATTCTCATCTACTGTATTCAAATTTTTATAGTAAATTCTTTGCTACCCTTAAACTAGATACTTGATGCGTGATACTTGATACTTGATACTACCATTATATAGAAACATTGATGTCTATCTATAATCTAGGTTTGTGGGGTGTGGGGCGTGAAACCAGGAAAACATCTCTAATACCACTTACTGAGCCTTGTTTTCCTGTCTCTTGTCCCCCTTGAGAAAGAGCGAAGCGAAGAGGAATTTATTGCGCCAAATCACAAAAAACACCACAAAAACAAGAAGAACAATGTATTTGAATCGTAATCCTGAAACCATGAAATAGATCCCATACTGCGAAAGAAGTTCAGAGATTTTATAGATATATTGCACAGAAATTTTTTCAATCCAAAGTAACCATTCCCATCCGAATCGTGAATATAGCCAAACACTGACAAAGCCATAGATCATGACAAAGGGAACTATTGGCAAAACCAATAAATTTCCTACAACCCCAAGAAGATTTATCTTTCCCATAAAGAATATAATAACGGGAAATATTCCTATGCTCGCTCAAATGCTAGGCGCGATATAGCTTTTATAGATATACTGTAAAACTTTTATAATAAGTCATTTCGAACGTAGTGAGAAATCTTTATCTTTGATTGGAGTGGTTTCTTTACTCGTGACTAGTCACTTGTCACTCGTCACTGCAATTATGCCAATAATTGCACTATATGATAATAAAAACCCAGTATCGTATGCGAGAAAGTAGGGATTAATTATCAACATGACAATACAACTTATCGACAACAACCTCCAAATATTGATCTCTCTCCCCCAAAATAGCGCAACCATGGACATTCCTCACATCAACACCGCACGGAATACGCTAGAATCTAGTCAACAAATCAAGCTATATCCTATTATCGTGAGTAAAATCAGTCCGAGCCTGGCATAAAACGGAATAAAAAATAAAATACATTGTAGAAACACAACAATCATCAAAATATTCCCCCCGCTTACTGCTACCAAATGGACAAGCCCTGAATTTATAAAACTCTGATATTCTGACTTTGGTATCTGTGATCTATCCCCTATCAACATCCCCAATATCAACCCTGACACGCGATTTTTTCCATAAGCTTGAATAATTTTTTCCTGTAACCCTTTTTTCATATACCTAATGGCCCCTATTCAATTCGTAATTGATTTTTCGTAACCTTGCCTATCGGCAGGCAGGCTCATAATTGAGTTATCCTCGTAGATAACTCAGCGTCGTCATTTCATCTTCATCCATTTATTAAAGTCGAATGATCAGGAAAAAAGCGGGATAGCGAACGTTCAGGTCGAAATGGTTCGATAAGAAAATCAGTCTTTTTTAGTATTTTGTTGTATTCTTCAAACCATTCGAATCTGATCTCCGATAGCATATTCTTTTTCTGAATATAAGAGATAATCAGTATTTTTATATATAAATGTATATCTCCCCTGAGCAGAAATATCAGATATAATTCATGTTCAGATTATCGTTGTTTGGCTTCCTTGAATTCATTGGTAATAGAAATATTCTTTTATCCCAAAAACCATTCCTGCCAGAAGAAATCATCCAAACAACATTATGGTTAATTTATTTGATAGTGTCTTTTTCTTGCTTACCAGCTGATAAGTCATTAGACCAATAAGCATAAGTAATAAAGAAATAATAGCGATTGAAATATTTTCAAATATCGTGAAAATTAAAGTAAATACTAGAAAAAATAGTAAAAACATCGGTTAGATCTATGTGATAAAATTTATTTTTTCTTTTTTTAAACAACCTCCTCTTTGTTCTCCTCCTATCAGAGGAGGCCTCAGTTTTTCTAGCTCAAAAATAACACTCCTCTCTGACAGGAGAGGTGGGGTGAGGTTGTTCACTAAAAAACAAAAGAGGAGGTTGCTTGTGATTATTAAAAATTATATTTTAGCTTTGGGGTTGATAATAAGTTTATTTATCTTGTCGGCATAAGGTATCGCCACAATAGGCTTTTCATAAAGTTTTAATGGTAAGAGAAAATGAAGCCTCGCTCAAATTCCACCATCAGCATAATAAAATAACGAGAGTGAATCCGTCAAGGGATGTTTGGTTCGATCGTACATTTCAAGTCCAGGGACATATTTCTTGATGGCTTGAAAACAGTACTTGTCATCATTCATATCACATGGGAAAAATATTTTTTTATGGTCAGGATAGTGTACACAGAAATCAACAATTCTTTGGACGTTTTCCTTATCCACTGATTGCTTATTGATATTTATTAATATATACTTTCATCTATTTCTTGATTCTGAATTCTGCATTTTGAATTCTGCATTCTGAATAATTTCTTGAGCAAAATCCTGGTGTAAAAGTGCGTTTTCAGGATTTCGTTTCTTTGCAATAACAAGGGAGTCCCTATCTCTCATGGCGATTTTTTCTGCTTTTGGTAAAAGATATCTATATAACATATCCGTCCAAGATTTGCGAGTTTTACCTATACCACCAAGAAGAATAAATTGTCTTCTTTGGACACTATAGTTAAATAATAGAGGAATATTTCGTCCGTCATGAGGGAATGGTCTTTCATCGGAAAGCACTTCTCATCAGCCAAAAAACTTAAATGTCTTTTTGTATTTTCATAGCCCAAAAAGATTGATTAGATGGGTAATAAATTTGTACTTATGTTGTTTTGCATCCACGAACTTAATAGCATTTAGTTGTTTCTCGGTAAGTAGCCCCTGATAATTTTCTCGGACCCAATCTTCCATTCGTCACTTGTTTCCGACCTCTACGAAGAGTTTACTGAGAGGATATTTTGCAAATAATCGCTTGGCCACTCCAAAAAATAAGAGCTCATCTCCAAAGTTTCTATATCCATAATACCCTCTCAAGTACCCTTCCATGTGTTGTGATAAAATAAATTTTATTCTGCGACTTTTGATTCTTCCTGTTTTTTTTCATGAGCATTTATACTCTTTACAAATGCCATGAGCATTTTGGTGGTATGCCAAGTAATGTCATAAAACTCTTTAAACTCTTCCTGGGTGATACATCAAAGCTCCAGTAGCATATATAGCATAGATCTCATCTGACTTGTTCATCATTTTGCCATGAGAAATGCGGCTTTGATATCTTTATTGTTTCTTTTTTCAAATCCTTCTGCGATTTGATTCATTATAACAATTCCTGTCTTGGTCATGATATCTTTGAGCCCATATTCCTTACAATTTTTGCAAGCGTTGTAAAGTTTGGTAGTCAATTCTTTGGCCTTTTGCCAAGCGATAAGATCTTCAAATTTTTCTATTTTCATAATAGATAATTGGTAATAAAATAAAAGAGATATTAAATAAGACGGATTAAACCTATAAATAGATATTTTTTTATTTTTAGCAAACCCCCTTTATCCCCCTTGACAAGGGGATTTTATGGAATAATTTTTAATTTTCCTTAGCTCCCGCCCTGTCAAGGGAGGGTCGGGGAGGGTTTGTTTATTTTTATTTTTTTAATAAAGCAAATCTGCTCCTATAAATAAGGCAGCAATGTATGATGGTGTTGTTTCTATAATACTTAATTGTTGTTTTAAATTGGTAACAGGGACTGATTGTCCATATATATCCACATTAACTATTCATTGAGCAATCAGTTTTTTGTTTTGAGCCACAAGGTCAAAGTATTCTTTGAGTGATGTGTCGTAATAAAGACTCTTTCGATTATTGATGATATATTGTTTGATAAGACTCGCAAATCACTTGTAAAGTTTCTGCTCTTGAGTCGCTTTCAGTTCGGCTTTGGAAGCTGGAATACGTTTACATAAGAAAGACTGATCTTTATATCGAATGCAGAGTTGGTTGCCTATTCTTTTGAGGGAAAGCGCGTTGAGGATGTCCAGATTTTCTTGGAGAGTCTGTTCGAGTCACAAATCAGAGGAATATATTTTTTCTCCTTCTTTCGGTGCTCTGTAACAAAATTTGGTAAGTTCTTGCTCATTGTAAAATAAAGAAGTACATGCCGCCTTGTTTATTAAACCCAAACTTCATGATAAAATATTTTCCTGACCAATATGGACGACCCCATTGATTTTCTTTTTACTCTTGCCTGTTTTCAGTGCGAATCCCTGACTTAGATCAATTCCACTATTGGCCCCCTTGAAAAAGGGGGAGGTATCCGCCGATGCGGATGGGGGATTTGTTTGCACTTCCTGACCGCTAAGTAATAATCACAACGCTTCAAATTTATCAGACCCCTTGGGATTTGGGAGCACATAAGTTATGGTGAATTGTAATCATGAAAGATCTAATAATGTGCCCGTAGATTCAGCATCCCCCGTCCTTACTTCTTCTTCGTTCAATACGTTAGGATTGTATGTGTACGTGTCGAAAATATAATCATCATAGACTAACTGAATGATAACATCCTTTCGATCATCTGTACTGTTGGGAAATCAGAAAGTCTTGGTAAAAGTAGTGGGGATGTTCATGGGTAAGATCCGTGGGAGTGTTTTGTTGGTCCCATTTACCTTGAGCCTAAATATTTTACTTAAATCCAGGGGGGATTGGTCTCCAGAGAGGTTTGTGGCTAGTAAGGTAATCTTTTCATTGTTGGTATCAGAGCCTGGAGGATCATAATCAACATTCATGATACGGATGGTATACTGGTTTGCTATCGATGGAATACCCGTACTTACTGGTGTCTCTCAAGAAAACATACCGACTTGTCAGGTAAGTAGACAGCCACTCGTTTCTGATTGATCCCCGGTAGTTATTGGAGGTGATTCAATTTTAGCCACGGTACCAACTGGGAAGTATTTTAGAAACTTCTGATCGAAGCCTGGCGAAAAGTCGTCCAGATAGTCCAAAATCCTCGCACATTGATGGCTTGTAGATGAGAAATATGAGGACTTACCTGTACTATTACCAGAAAGATAGACAATGTCCATAACTCGTCTATTTTGTCAAGAACCAATGGTTATCAGTAACCAACTTCAGGTACTAACCAGGGAAAAATCACGATTTCGTACACTTTGGATTCCTTCGCTCTGCCGGAAGCCCGTAGAGGAAATCAGAAAAAAGGAATTCTTTTCTAAGGTAGTACCTGAGCTATTCAGAAGAAATTCTAACTCGGTAGCTAGGTGGTCCCCCGATATAGACAAGAAATCTAGGCTAATATCATCATGGATGGCCAATTCGATATAAGGAGGATATTTTTCATTTCAGGGGAAAATTTCGTTGATTTTTATCAGTTCTCTTTGGTCTATAGAATCACAAGAGATGGGTAGCTGAAGGTTGGGTCAAGCATTTGAAGGAGGAGGAATTGGAATGTCTCCAATATTTACTTTCGTCCCGAAGTATATGCCCGGATTGATGAGATAACCACTTAATGCATTGGCTACCCTATCGACTTGTACTCAGGTGACATCATTACCGAACTTTTCAAAGGAGGTTTTCTTGTCATTATACTCGTTGACCCGATACTGATCTACAACAAAACTATCCTCTATCTGACCAGAGATAAGAAGCCGAATACTAATGGCCGTGGTATCCAAGATATTGAACGCTAATCCTGTCTTTCCTATGAATGATGTTCAAGAAACCATAAGAAGATTATCACCAAAGATTTTTGATTCTCCTGAAGGTATGAAAATATTGGTCAACGAAACTGAAGTACTTTTTACCCCAGAGAGTATAAAATTTCCTTGAAAATTCCCGTCCCCGATATTGGTGATTTCAATCCATTCGTCCGTTCCGTCGTAATACACTTCGGAGAGAATCAGACGAGGAATAGGGTCAGAAATTATTGGTAAATTTGGTCAGGAGTTTATATTTCCGGACCCATTTTCACCTGATAACAATGTGATATCATCACCAGACAAACCCAATCACGAAGCAACAACTCCCCCACTGTCCACTCGTGTCACTATCTGTCCATCCCCCGTAATAATAGTTTCTTCAATTAGCCCAGAGAAGAGACCAATATTTATTATCTCGTCACTAGTCACTAGTCACTCGTCACTGATTTCTGTTCACTCCAACTGAGCGAGTGATGATGAAACCAGAAACAAAATGCTCGCCGAGAAAAATACAATAAGCCACCTGTACATGGTCTACGTTTTACAAGTAAAAACATTATGCGCATAACAGCCGAGATTGTAAAAAAGTGAAAAAAGAAAAAAATTGAAAAAGCTAGGACAAAAAAGTTAGCACCCGGGTGCTAACTTTGGTTATTCTAGTTAATAAGCTTCTTTGGTAACCATATCACCCGGGTGCTTAAGCTACTAAGCTATCCCATATAATCTTTTTAGCCTGAGCGATAATCTCTTTTTTATCTTTTTGCAGACGAACCTTTTTAAATCACTTAAAATGTTTGATTGCATTAGCAAGTTGAGTTTCGAAGTCATGATCCCTTTGATTGATCATAACATCATTGTGGCATCTTACATATCGTTTTGCATTATCGTATTGATCGTGAGTTCGTGGTATAGGAACAATGATTTGTTTTATATCATACAATTTCTGTTCTGCTAATGATGTTGTACCTCCACGAGTGATGGCGATATCACATATATTATAAAGCTCTCCCATTTCTTTTTGGCCTAGAAAGCCGTAGGTATGCACGTGGTGAAACTTGTCAAAGAGTGTCGACATCTCATTATTTGCCAGTCATAATACTATAAAAAACTCGTATCCTGATTCTATATCTGGAGTAAACTCCAAGACATGAAGAAGGTTTTGATAGAGTCTTTTAGATCCTTGAGAACCTCATACCACGAGAACCAATGTTTTAGAAGTAAACTCAGGATGGGTTTCTATGATAATGTTGTCAGATAATATCTGTCCTATGGTTTCTCACTCTGGTAGCGCCCCTTCAAATCCTGTGAATACTTTCTTAGCGAAACGACTAGCAATCCTATTTACCAAGCCTGGACGCGTGTCCGACTCATGGACAACGATCTTCTTACGAAGGAGTGCTGCGGCGAATACTACAGGTAAAGCCACATATCCTCACTTGCAAAATACTATGTCGATATGATGAAATATAAGATGAAAGAGTGACTGGAAAAATCAGAAAACAAACAAAAAGAAATCAGGAATATTTTTGAGTTTAGACTTCCGATAGCTTTCTCTACGAAATTTTCATCAGTAGATTGGAATAAAAATAAGTTTTTTGTCTGGACTATGTTCTTGAAGTTCATTGTATGTCTGCTCTTCTAAACTTTTTTTCGCTCCAAACCAATAGAGTCTTTCTACCTGTCCGTGGTATTCTGAATGACTATCAAAAAATTCTAATAGACTCCTGATGGGCATGACATGACCTCAGGTTCCTCATCCTGCCATTGCTATTCTTAGTTTTTTGGTTTGTTTTGCCATTGTTGTTGTAAATGGTAAATCTTGATTTTGAATTCTGGATTCTAGATTTTGAATGAATGATTTATAATATTACTGATTATTCATAAATTACTAAGTAACTATAGTTTATAGCAAGACAATACCATCATTTAACATTTAACATTCAACATCTAAAATTAGTTTTTAAAAGTCCTCGAAAACTTCATGTTCTTTAGTCTTCTTTTTCTTGGAAAGAATCTCTTGGGTCTTTTGGGTCATATTGGCTTTGGCGATGATGTAGTCAAAATTATTTTGGAGTCTAATCCATTTTTGTTCTGGATCACCAAAAACTATGGACAGTAAAATATCTCGCTGGATGGTTATATTTCTTTTTCACTTGATCAACTCATTGACCTCAGAAATTTTCTTTCCGACCATGCCAGCAAAAACTTTTTGAGTCAATCATCTTTTGGTGAGTTCTTGTTGAAGTAGTTTTCCTGGGTGTAAATTTTCCATGCCTTCTGCTCTATAGAAATAAACAATTATATAGTTCTATGAAATAGTGAATTTTCCTTGTTGTAATAAAATTTCTCTGGAAATCAAGTCCTTTTTCACTTATTCTACGAAATAGTGAACTATATCATCAACCCCATTTTATTATATATTTTACTATAGCATATAAATAGTTCACTGATTATATAAATTAGTGAATTTGCAAAAAATTATTTTCGATACATATATATAATTTACTGTTCATTGTTTATATGAAACCGTGAATTTCTTAAAACCACATTCTATGTATAGATATATAGACAGTCTTCTATATAGTGATATAAAATAAAAAATCACTAAACGTTTTATTAGTGATTTATGCTCTTTTTTGAGTGTGTTGACTTATCTATTTTCTATTGTTTTATATCTTTTTACTCTATTTCTGAAACGTCTTTGAAGACCATATCTTTTAGTCTCAATAAATAATCCGATAGAGCATCTATATCATCAACAATGCTATATCTTTCTACTAATCCTTCGATAATTCTTTCCACAGACTTAAATTGGGGACCTTTTTGTTCTCTAACTTGTTCAAAAAAATCTTCAACAAAGCTCCAATAGTTGCGATATCACACTATATCTTTTAGTCTGTCTTCTATGTGCCCGAAATCTTCTAGTTCCTGCTCAGAAAGTAATTTTTTGGAAGGAAAATTTATCGTTTCTCCCTCTAAGGAAACCACCAATTGTTTGTTTGTATCTATTCTCTGTACGTCTATTGTGCTGGTGTCTATTGTATTAGAGACTATTCTTAAGAACCTTTCAAATTTGGATAGTGACCCTTCTTCGCTAAATATCTTTTTTTCTTTGGGATCTTGTCGTTTATTAGCCTCTTTGATAAATAATATAAAGTTTTCTATATCATCCTCACCTCGATGTATCTCTCGGCCTTGTGCTTGAACATATTCTCTTCCTCTTTGCAAAAAGGCTAAATAGTTCATTACTCCTCTATTTACTTCTTCGTCTGAGAGTCACCCCACTATCTTTTTTTGAAATTCATCTATACAAGGATTCAAACCATTTGCCCAGGTAGTGATGAATTTACTATATTTTCCATATATCTCTAATCATTTGACACCCTCGTCATTACTTATTACATCCTTTATTGCTGCCTTTATTTTTTTAACAGACTCTTGTCCATTTAAACGCAATTTCTCCATGATCTTTTGTAAAAAATATTCCTCATGGTCATTGAGAAATGCTGTAAGCTCTTTAAATATCTCTTGGACGCATCACCTCTCCATTTCATCTCTCAGGTCATCCTGTCTGTTTTCCCAGTCACGAAGATCTCACATGCTTTTTGAGGTGAAGATATAAAAGATTATATCTCTATTATAAACAATTAACTCGGAAAAGTCAAAAAAAACTAACTATGGATTTGAAAGCCTACGCTTCGAAGACAGAGATTTCCTTTTGTGGTATCTTTACCATACAAGGTATCTCATAGCACTGGATAGCCTATTCCAGCTAGATGTACCCTGATCTGATGCCTTACTCCTTTGTAGATTCCTACAAGTAAAGTGCTTATGTTGGTTGTTTCATTGGTGTGTAAAACCTTCACAATAGTGCTCGAATGATGTATCTTACTCCTTCCTTTGAGTTCATCTTTGGGACTACGAATGAAAATCATCCTATCTTCCTTATGTTTGTGATGCATGATTGGCATGTCTATCTCAAAGGCTGAATCTTTGGGTACTCACTGAATCTGTGCTATATATCGTTTGTGTATTTTGCCCTCTGACTGAAGCTGTCTATATCTGTCGAACGCTTCTTGGGTTTTTGCAAAATAGAGGAATCCTGCGGTCTCATTATCTAATCTATTGAGTAAGCCAAGTTCTCCATCCTTACCAAAGATGTCTAGTTGGTGTTGGATTGACGCCTGTTTGAGTACACATAATTTAAAATCAGGAAGATCTATATAAGGCAGAAGAAGTTCTGGGATTGAAAAATCGGTGGAGGAGTCCGCTTCTCCTCATAGTAAAACATCCAGAAAACATTGCTCTTTACCAAAAGTGGTTGGTAGGGCACTTGGCTTCCACATCACATAAAAATCATCATTGTGGTAACAGATAATCTTGGGAAGAAGACTCAAAATAGAAGACACATCAGAATAAAATATTTGAGACGCAGATTCCGAAAGGAATAATGTCGAAATTATATCGAGTATATTATTTTAGCGCTAACATTTCTTTTCTTTCCTTGCGATATTTACCCAGCAAGATATATACTAGCGGTGCCGACATGAAGATAGAGGAGTACGAGCCGAATATTACTCACATTCCGATAGTGAAGGAGAACTCCCTAACAGCTCAGGTTCAGAGGAAAAACATAAATACGATCACAACAAACACAGCAAAGACTGTACCAAAGGACCTTCTCATGGTCTGTCGGAGACTGTCTTCAAATATCTTTCCAAATAATATCTTTTTACCAGAATTTATCTTCAGGTTTTCTCTAATCCTATCAAAGATAATAATTGTATCGTTAATACTATATCCCATATTGGTAAGTACGGCAATAATAAAGATTGTGTTTACTGCCATAGTGTGGTCCAACATCATTCGAACACCGTATGCTCATGCAGGCAAAGCCACATCGAAGATCATAGTAAAGATAACCACCCCCGCCAGTATGCTTGGTGAAATTTCTTTTCTAACTCCCGCGAAAGAGAAAATCATATAAATAGCCATCAAAATTATTCACACAATCAATGCGTTTTTAGCTGATTTTTGCATATATGAGCCGACACTCGGTCAGGTTATAGATTGTTCTACCACATCACTAGTGCTCTTTATATATCACTTTTGAATGAGTACCGATTGGATATCCTGAGAAAGAGCATTCACCTGTTCATCTTTTGTTACCTGAGTTCTTAATGAGATCTTTGTGACGTCTTTTTCCACCGCAATAACAACATTACTATCTTTATATCATTTATCGGTCATATACTGCTCAATATCCTGGACCACCTTGACCTCGTCTAGAACTCCCACAACACCAAGCTTTACTCATCCAGTAAATTCTTCCGAATATCTTACGTTGCTGAAAAACAAAAATAGTGCCACAATCATGATTGTGATTCATATACTCACTCGCATATACGGGTGCTTCATAATAGAAAATGGTGCTTTCATTTGACAATCAATTATAGTTAAAAAACGTTAAGAACTCTATATATTTGTGATATCTTTTCAAGTACAAGACTAGTTATTTTGCTTTGTTGAGAATCAGATGACAATTCTTCGCTGCTTCTTCTTGTGCCTTCTTCTTATTGGAACCAAATCACTCGCTGACTTTTTTTCCGACGATATATATTTCTGATTTATATTCTACGACATTTCCTTTTTCATCGATCACATGTTCGATATCTTTATACTCCGGAACAACCTTGTGTTCTTTTTGGACTACTTCTTGGATCATAGTTTTATAGCTTTTAACTGGAGATTTTTCTATCTCTTCCAATTTAGAGTACATATGCTGTTTGATAAATTGTTCAGTAACATCAACTCCGAGATCAATATAGAGATAGCCAATCAGCGCCTCTAGTGCATCAGAAAGAATCGATGCTTTTTGTCTTCCCAACATCTTCTCTTCTCATTTGCTAATGAAAACCATTTCATCGAGTTTAATATCTTTTGCGATCTCTGCGAGAATTTCCTCTCTAACCAACGCTATCTTAAAAAGTGTTAGATCAGATTCCGCCATCTGCTGATGGTTGATGAAGAGCAACTTATTGATGACTGCGCCTAAGATTCCGTCGCCAACAAACTCCAATCTTTCGTTGTGGGTAAAGACATCTTTATAATCCGCCGCATAAGATTTATGCACAAATGCAAGCATGAGAAGCTCTTCATTTTTTATTTTTTCTGTCGGGATTCATAATGTCCCTAAGTAGACAATAAGGTCTTTTTTCTTTTTGAGTACTTGGTCAAACATGGCAATCAAAATGAAATAAAACTTATTTTAAAACTATTTGATGAATTACCTATAATAACTAAATGGCCTAGTTGTTAGTTGGGTTATATAACTATTACCCATTACGAGAAGCATATCAACCCCTGTATATTGTTGTATCAAAAGAGGATCTGGGGTGGTCACTACTTCGTCGATATTAATGAAATTCTTAAGAGTTTTTACTGTATATTGATAATCTCAAGTACCTAAAATATATACTGTCGTTCATGAAAGTATCTGAGAAAAGTTTTGTACGGTAGTGATGTTGAATGCATACTTTTTGAGTTTCACAGCAAGCTGATTAGCAAATCATTCTGACTTCCTAAGAGTGGCTTTGGCAAAATTTTTGTCTATTCCATTGAGGATTTCTATCTTCTGGTTTTCTATGAGATACTCCTGGTTGTGAGCCACAAAAAATGCAAAATTTTTGGTATAGTCATAAAATGATACATTGGTCGCTTCTCATCCGTCTGGTATCATTGCCGATGCCCCACCCATCAACTCTTGTGGAGGAGTATAAAGAAAACATCCGGGGTAAGAAAATCTATATACTAAATTTGAGCACTCGACAGTATATCAAAAAGAGAACACATGCTTGAGTCTATCTGCATATTTTACCATACCGAGCATCTCCTTGAGTGAAATGTTTGTGGTTACCATATTGGTATAGTCACCATAGAGTTTCTGAAGTTTATTTAGATTTCCTAGACCATTTTCTTTGAGTTTATTCATGACCCCCTCGACTATAAGTTGCTGTCTAAGTGACCTTGAAAAGTCAGAAGAGGAATGTCTTGATCTCGCGTACTGGAGAGCTCTTTCTCAACTCATAAGCTGTAATCATGTATCGAAACGAACCGTCATAACTTGTGTTTCGTTTTTAGGATAGGTATAGTCGGTAAGCTTCTCTGGAACATCTACCATAATACCACCGAGCGTGTCTATAACATTTTTGAATCATTCGAAATCTATCATCGCATAATAGGGTGTTTTGAGTCCCATAATTTCTTCCAATTTTTCTGAAAGTACCCTGGCTCATGTGTTGAACTGAAGCTTTTTTCCTCCCACACTACGGGCAAATAGTGCATTTATCTTGCCTATAATATTGTCTCTTTTGTTATATACATATAAATCTCTAGGAACAGAAATCATAGTAAGTGCCTTAAGTTTTGGATTGAATGAGGCCACCATAATTGAGTCGGCAAGAAATCATCCCGCATGTTTTTGTCCCCCAAATCCCACGATCATGACATTAATATTTCAGAGTTCGTCTTTGATCATATCGTCACCCATGGTATTTGAGACAACATTTACTGCTCATTTACCAATATATCCTCAGAGTATCTGTGCTCATTTAATTACGTATTTACCCACGAAAAATACAAGCAAAATGCAACAAAGTATGATAAGAAACTTGGCTACTCCTGCGGATCAGGAAAATGGCCTATATGAGTTATAGTTATTAAGTTCGCCTATTGTCTTATTTCTAAATGTTTTCCTTCTTGAAAACATATATTCTTCTTTCCAAAAATAAAAACAACCCTAGGGTTTCATGTGTGTGTTTCTTATACCGCTTTGCGGCACGAGCATATTGCTTTCGTATACAAGCCCATATTCTATGCAAACACACAATTTACCTTTCAGATTTGCTTTTCATGTATATCATATTCTGGCTAAACATCAAGTTAAAATGTCATTTGTCTTGGTGGGCGTAACAAATCAACCAAAAGTCAAACCTTTTTCTTTTTGGTCTAGCTAAAATTTGCAAAATTTCCGTTTCTGAATACAATTAAACATGAGTTTTACTTTACTAGACCCTTTTTGGATGGCAAACTCATTCGATATAGAACAGATCCTTGCTTTGATAGAGAAAAACCCAAACATTTCTGATCTTCACCTATCTGGAGGAGAGAGTATTTCCTATAGAAGTAATGGGGAAATTATAAGGGAAGAGACGGCAGGAAAGCTGAGTAATGAGTCCATGGAAATTGTTCTAAGACAACTCTTTCTAGGAAACCCTCAAAGGTTTGATAAATTTCTCGGAGATAAAGAAGCTGATTTTGCCTATATATCAAAGAGTTGAATACCCTACAGAGTAAATTCCTTTTTCAAAACAGGAAGGATTGGGGTGGTAATGAGAAAGATTAATGCCACAGCCAAAAAACTTGAGGAACTTATTTTCTCTGACATCGCTGAGAGCATCAAGAAAAACATATTATCTGCAAAGAAGGGACTATATCTAGTTACTGGTCCTACAGGATCTGGTAAATCAACCTCTCTTGTGGCTATGCTCGAGCATTTGAATGAAACAAGAAACGAAAACCTTATCACCATAGAAGATCCGATTGAATTCGTTTTTGAACCACAGAAATGTATTGTCTCTCAAAGAGAGATCTGACACGATACACGATCGTTTGCCAATGCACTAAGATCTGCTATGCGTGAAGATCCAAATATTATTTTTGTATGAGAAATCCGTGATAGAGAGACTGCCGAATCAGCACTAAGTCTTGCTGAAACAGGACATTTGGTTTTCTCTACACTTCATACCAACTCCGCTGCAAATACCGTAAATAGATATATTTCATTCTTCCCACCTGAAATACAAGACAGTATTAGTGATAGGTTAGCTGAATCTCTGATAGGTGTCCAGTCTCAGTTTTTGGTTAGAACCAAGGATGGGGCATCCAGAGTTTGAATTTATGAAGTTATGATCAACACAACATCCATAAAAAACAACATCAGAAAGAGGGCAGTAGATCAGATTGATAGCATCATCGAAACATCTTCTCTTATTGGGATGATCAACCTTAAAAAATATGCTCAGAGACTAATAGACAAACAAATAATTGATCCCAAAGAAGTAGAGCGACTATTCTGAACTGGACCGAATTAATATAACTAACAACTAACAGTAGATAGTTAATAATGATGGATTTGTGTGCCTACTAACTATCGTAGATTACAATAGTCCATTACAAAGCAAATCATACATTTAACATTTAGAATTTATCATTTAAAATTAGGGGAGATGGACACGCTTGGAGCATATACATGAGGAATATATAAACAACACATCTCCAAAAAAGAAATAGAAAGAATGAAAAAAAATATGAAAAAAGTTCCGATAATTCAAACAAAAAAAGAGATATACCACAGCAAAGAAGCAAAAGAAGCAGAAAAAATACTAAAAAATATTCCTACGGAAGAAGCACAAACAACCAACACCATCATCACACAAGAAGAACATCTCCCACGATATAAGAAAATATTACAATACATACGCGACTATTTTACTCCCTCTAAATAATCAATGGCGAATATGGACCTCATAAGAAAACAATTACCGCAAGAACTACGAGAAAAAGCAGAGGCTTTTACTATCCCTGATGGATTTCTGACTACCATGCCAGACATAATTATTTTGGTGTTGAATTCTAAATCTATGGATAATCCCGAAGAAAAACAATCTTGGTTCAATCTTTTACCGGTCATGAATAAGGATCAGATAGATAAATTGAGAGATATTCTTACAAGAGAAAAACAGAAGCTAACGGAGATAGAACAGAAATATGAACAGAAAAAAGACGAACTCAAAACTAAATATACCCAAAAACGAGAAGACGCAGTATATGCGAAGAGAATGGAAGAGATCAAACAAGAAGAGGCAAAACACGAAGAGATAGAAGATCAACAAGCAGACAATTTACTTACTCAAATTTAGTTTTATGAAAAAGCTACACCGCCATTTTATATCACACCTCAGATTGTATAGGACATTTCATTTTATGTTCTTCACGTTTGTATTGCTCGTTACTTCGATTATGATCCACGCCTTTAATAATAGAATTTATGCTCAGGACCTTCTAGAAAAGGCTTTTGAACCTGCTATGAGCAACGAAACGATCATTAATCTTTGATTAGGGAAAAATGCTGTAGGTAATGAGGTTTTGAGACAGTGAGTAACCGTCAGTAGTAATTTATGAATGTGCATATTAAATGGTGAACATATAAACGACACTGATCTAAAAAAACAAGCATCGGCTGCTGGATATACATGAACACCAGCTGACTTCTGTCAGCAGATTCTTGGGGGAGACCAAGATACTTCTGCGTTTACCACCGAAGCACCACTTATTGTAAGGATAGCAAAATTTCTTCTAAGAATAACTATGGTACTTGCAGTAACTATGGTAATCTTTAATGGAATCATGTGGATTATAGAATCCTCTAAATGAGGTGAAGTGAAGGACGCGAAGAAAAATATTACCCTAATTGTGGTGGGGATATTAATAGCACTTATGAGTTTGGGTATTGTAAATCTTATAAGCTCAATCACCGTAAGCTCACTAGGAAGTAAGTCTACAGTAAGTAGCGCATGATGCTCGATCAATGGAAGCTTTCTTATGGGCGATGGACTTAAACAATATATTTGTGAAAATTCTACTTTTGGAACCAATTATACATGAACACGACACCAAGATAGACCAATAAATAGATGTGAGAGGGGTTCGAAATATACCTCTATTACTGATACAGAGATGGTATCTAAGTGTATTGAGCTTGGTGGTGAATATAAAAACTAATTTTAATTTGTGTAATAATATCGATGATCAGAAACTTCTTACATGCAACAATATTTACCTTCTTTGGACTAACTATGCTTTTTTCCACATTTGCTATTGTGGTAGAAGTACCCTCTAGTCAATGACAAGAGGACGTAATAGTGACATGACCAACACAGATCCAGGCTGATGAATCTACTCTTTTTGAGACCATCCAAACTATTAATAAATATTTGTGGTTTTCTATATGAGCTATATGTATGTGAGTGTTAATTTATTGATGAATAAAACTTGTGACTGCTCAGTGAGATTGAGCAAAACTAAAAGAAGCAAACAAACTCTTAACATGAGCTCTCATCTGAATTTTGATTGCTATTTTTTCTTATGCACTAGTAAGAATCGTTGTAAATTTATTGGCGTAGGAGTTTTTAACATTTATTTATCTTACCATTTTTACAAAAAATATCTTAAACTCCTTATGTGGGAGTTTTTTGTTTTTACACAGTCTATTTTGTAAACAAAAGAAATTATATAATATATTTTCTAAATAGTGATATATTCTAACAATCTAACAACTTCATCTATAATATGTTTTTATAAAAGACATGGCTTCTAATTGGCATTAAATATCTTTTAACGTATTGTTAATAAATTTTCTTTATAATATATTAATAAATATTTTATATAAACTAATATATTAATAAATATTTTATATCTTATCTGATTTGAATTATGGATTGAATATTTTTTCAGGATATATATACCTTTGATGTTTATCTCCTATTCAAAATTATGAAAGATATTATCAAAAGAATTATTATAAGTGTGGTTTCGTGATTATTTCTTGGATATTTAATATATTTATTTTTCTGATCTACCGTGATAGTTCAATCTTCTTATCTTGAATATAATACATTATATTATCTTATCTTAGCTTTGATTTGTCTGTTTTTATTTATTCTTTTTGGTATATATCCTATACATTTTAAGTTAACCAAAGCAACATTGTTTGTGCTTGGTATAGCTCTTATTGTTATCTGAGATACGGTCCTTATAAACGACATAACCACAAACGTCTACGTTGGTGATATTTTTAAGGTGTTGTGAGTTGTTCTTACATTATTGGCCTGGACGAATGTACTTATAACTGATAAAGTAAAAAATATAAAGGCCAATAAGAAAGTAGAAATTATTGAAGTTTAATTGATCCCTGCAGGCGTAGTTCAATTGGCTAGAACATTTCCTTGCCAAGGAAGAGGTTGCCCCGGCCGGCCGGGGTCGCTTGTGGAAACCATTGAAATAAAACATCTGTGCGGGTATAGCTCAATTGGCTAGAGCGCGTCCTTGCCAAGGACGAGGTTGCGAGTTCGAATCTCGTTACTCGCTGATTGTATGAATGAAAATGAGAATCTGATTTTGGGTCAGATTTTTTGTCACATAAAAAATTAAATATATTTTTTATTCAGCTGGGGCTGGACAAAAACGACGTGAAAATCCAAAAAATTTTCTGCGTCTTATTTTGCTTTTTTGGAAAAAGGGGATATACTTATAGTGTTTACACTTTATAAGGGTAGATGGTTGATGAAGTTGTAAAAAACACCACAGAAACTAAAGAACAGGAAATTGTGTCTCCTGATGTTTCTCTCGAACAGAAGGATTTAACCAATCTAGAAACAGATGTGAAGATCACTAATCTAAAAGAGGATATTAATAAAAAAGAAGATATTAATAAAAAAGAAGATAAGGAAATAAATACTTATGATATTATAAAATGAAGTAAGATGTATATTAAGCTTACTGAGATAGGTAAGACAGATATTGAAATTAGAGAATTTGCGGAGAATATAAATGGAGTGGTAAAAAAGTATTTAGATCAAGAGTTGGAATGATTTTCTGATACTATCAAAAATAGTATGAGTGTTGGTATCCAGTTTGCTATGATGGAGACACTTGTAAAGCAGTGAGCCACATGATCGGCAGAATTTTTCGAGGCATTCTCCAGTGTAAAATCTAAATCAGCCACCAAGTCGTTTAAATGACTTTATGGGGCTTTTGGTAAAGTATGATCAGTAAATGAATTTTTTGTCCTCGCAAATAAAGTGCAAAATCTTACTCGATATCTTGCCGACAAGAAGAATATTATTACTACTGCAAAAAATATCCCAGAACTTGAAGATCCCTATTTATTTAAGACAAAACTTTTGAGTAACCCAATTTGGTCTAATCAAGTTCAAATAGATAAGGTTGATATTGCCACATTATTAACCCTAAATTCTAAAGATCCTGTCGATATTACCGAGTCAAAAAAGAAGCTTAGAGAAATCGTAGATGATGAAAATATATCTAAAGTTATTACCAAGGAAACCATAGGATCTATAGAAAAATCGCTTAAGACTGCTGATAAACTTCTTGATTCTAGAGGAAAATTTAAAGATAAAGCCTCTGATTTAGTTGATAAAATAGCGTGATTTTTAGACATCGAAATCCCCTTTTTGGGAAATCTTGGAGATCTAACATGAATGAAATTTCCTACAGATGTTTTATGAGATAAAAAAGATGGTGGGGTACTTAATTTTGTCCTCTGAGTTCTTGGCTTTCGTGGTGGAGTTAGGTGACTCCATAGAGAATATATAAGAGAAAAACTTGATAAATTACATATAGACAATGCCTTCATAACAGCGGCATATATAGCATATCAAAAAGACATCGATGCCACCATTACTAATGATTCAGATTCTGGCACATGGAAGACTTGTGCTCTATCTGCTCCAGATACTAAGACAGAAGCCGAGATCAAGGCTAAAGTACCCGCCGACTATGCTGGGCTTAAAAAATCTATCTTTAAAAGTTTGGGCACTACAAAACTTAATCCTGAAGTAATTGGAAAATTTGCGCCCGATGCTTTGATTGGTAAAGGAAAAAATAAAAAAGTTGATATTTCTAAAATAACGGAAGATACTATCGATGCCTATCTCAAGGACATTATTCCTAAACTTGTCCAGGATGATTTTATTACTTCCAAAAACATAGATAAAGATTCGTTTGCTTTGGCTGTAATAGGTGGACTTGTTGGAGATAAATATTTTATCGAGTGAGTGAGTCTTTGATTGGTCTCTACGACTGACTTCAAGTCGACCTCCACAAGTTCTGAGGTAGAAATAGATACATGAAACCTGGATGTAGTAAATGGTAAAATTGATTTCAGTAAATGAAATTTCACCCCTGAACAGACTAAAAATATCAATCTCCTTATCGATGAAATGAACAAAAACAATATTGCTGATATAAATACTCAGATAGGTATATTATCTGTTATTAGTAAGGAGTCTGGCTTTATACCAAAAACTGAAATCTCTTATAAAGACACATCAAACCAAGATATTAGGAAAATATTCGGCTTAAGGCTCCTTAGATTTTCCGAGTCCGAACTAACTATTCTCAAAAAAGATGATGAGAAATTTTTTGACGCCGTCTATGGTAAGGAGGCTACAGCAATATTATGACGAGATACGGGTAATACTAAAACTGGTGATGGATACACCTATAGAGGTAGGGGATTTAATCAGATAACCTTTAAAAATACCTATAAGAAGTATGGTGATATCGTAAAAGAAGACTTGGTTGGAAACCCTGATAAATTAAATGATCCTGTGGTTGCTTTTAGAGTCGCTCTAGCATTCTTCAAAGAATGAAACCAATGAAAAGATATTTCAACATTAAAATTTGCTACCAAGGAAGAGGCAGCAAAAATGTTTGCTCGTATAAATGCAGGTAATATTAATAGGTCCGGAGCTTATGAAAACAAGGCCGTTGTTGCTTCTGCGAACTTTGAAGTGAAAGAAAATGAAAATACTGCTTAATTTTCAATATCAATTATATGTCTTTATTGGCCCAATCGCCCCTTGAGTTTGGTTTCATTAATTCACTGTTTTCCTAGAGACATTATATCATTGATCATATTTCTAATACTGTCGCCTGTGGTTTTTGGGCTGGTAGTTCCTGTTGTAGAATTACCAAAATATTTCTGAATATTGTTGTAATTATCAAAATTCGTTTGATATTTCTTTGGGCTTATGTTGTGAAGCGTATTTATAAAAAACTTAATCCCCTTGTCTACTGTCGGGTTGAGAACCATATTACCACCTATCTGATTGATAAAAAATTCTTCTTTCCTTTTTTCGAATTGGCTTGTTAGGTTTGATCGAATACTGTTTTGGACTTCTTGGATATTTTTACCTTGATATTTTCCTATGAGCTGAAGTGCTCATGAAAATTCCGATGGTGTATAATACTGTATATTACCTTGTAAAATTTGCATGACCGTTTTCCCTCATGATTGTTCTAGGGTAACTGCTGATTGGGGATTGATGTTGATAAATGAACCATTTCATAAGTCAATAAATACCTTTTCCAGTTCTGTCCCCACCTTTGAAGCAAAGCTTATCTGTGTCTTTTGTGAGAGATCAATGTTGCTTTTACTTAATTCCTTAATTGGTATCTCTCTCGTCCCCAGCGCATTTTTGATAATTAATGTTCACTCACTCGCTCACTGATTGATAATTTTGGTTTTCTGCGATTGGATGAAGTCACCTATACTTGGCATGTCTGCATATAACGGGAGTGTTCACGTTAGCAAGATAAAGGCTATACCAAGTCCTATAATTCCCATGAAGATATAGCGTACCCGGTGAGTTATATATGTTACTGCCAGTGCAACGATAATAAGTCCAAAGAGCGTAATAAATTGGCCACTATTGAGTCAGATATTGTTTCTAAAAAAGACATCTCATAAGATAAACAAGTTAATCAGTATGATGATAAATATTAGGAACTTGAATAGTTTGTTACCTCACTGTAACATATAAAGCAGTATTAGTGAAACAAAGAATATTGCTGTATAGAGTTGATGTGCCTGTATCCAACTCCACAATATGGTCGTGTCTCACACATAGAGAAAATAGAGGTAGAATGCTCAAAGTGCTAATATTCCTATAAGAATGCCTGTGAATAGTTTCTTGATCATTTTAGTCGATAGAGAATATAAAGCAGAATATTGTTTTTACTATAAATAAAAAAAATCCCTTTGCAAAGTATAGTTGGAGGATTTTTGTGGTGTTGGTTATGTGTAAATTCTAAAAGAAATTATATTCTTTTATATCTGATTTTTTCAAAAAAGATTCTACCTTTCATTTGTTCTCTGCTACGAATTCTACGATAACTGCCTTTTCTTCCATTTTTTGAATTTTATCCTCGTGAAGTGTATAGGATTGTGTGTAGTTGAGTCTTCTAACCTTGGTGGCTGCTCATGATTTGAGGAGTCAGGTGATAATCTGTTTGAGTTTTCTTCCGTCGTTTTTATAAAAAAAAATAAGCATTGTTTTTCGTTTATTTTTTAAAAACTCTACAATATTCTTATTCTTGAGTGGTATTTTCCGTCGTAGCAGCATCGTGGACTGTGGTGCTTCCATATCATTGTGCTATAATGTTGCTGAGTGATTTTGCTATAGACTGAAGGCTATCTACGTATTTTGGTGGAACGTCATAACTGTTGACTATTCTTTCCTTTAGATCCTTGATGGCTGCTTGTAGTCCTTCAATCTTCTCTGTTGGGTTGCCTGCCTGTTTGCTGTATGTCATACCAAACCCTTGATATACGGTCTGAATTCTTTTTTCTATCTTACTGAAGGCGCTGTTAAAAATTTCTTCATTTCCTGCTATAAAAGCATTTTCTATCTCTTTAAGTTCCGGTGTATAAAATTCCACGTATAGGCTAGTATCTATGTCTTTGGCTTTTTCTGGATCTAAGATTTGTTTTTCATTACCCAGTGCTAAAGAAATATCTTTGGTTATTTCTTCCTTGCTCTCTGTAATCTGTGGAGTGTTTAGTAGGCTAAGTAATGTTGTTTCCTCTTTACTGTTCGTTCCTGTACTTGCTGTCTCATCTGCTAGTGAAAACGTCTGAGATATGTTTTTTTCTTGGACTGCCTCGGTAAAGTCACTTATATTTGCAAATACTTTGATGTCGTTGTTTTGGATTGCCACTACTTGTTCTTTGCTTATTGTTGTCGCCTTTTCCTCTTCATTGTCTTTGGTGACGACGATGTTTGCTCCGTTATTCTGAAAGATTTGGTTTTTCTCATTCTTTACAAATTTAAAATTGAGTGGTTGAGATTTATCTTCCTGTTTTATGACGATGTCATTGATGGCGAGTTCAATGGTCTGACTCTTTGTTTCTTTTCACTCCATTTGAATGAAGTTTCCATATACGAGATTGAGTTTATAATTTTCTGTGTCAGTTTTTTGGATGATTAATTTTGCGGGTCCGATAATTTTAGACTGCGTCCCACTATTGATTTCGAATACTAATTGTGCGTCCTCTTTGAGTAAGATGGTGTCACCATTTCCGATGTTGTTTGTGGTTTCCAATACGCCATTATGCTCGATAAAGAAGTTGCCATTGAAGTCTACAACTTGTGCTATATAGTCCGCTTGTGCGGTATTTGTTGTGTTTGATCTGATAGCAAATCGATTGTAATCTTGGAGGCTACCATTATTCATAAAATATACTCCATACATTCCTAGTATTAATACCACAAAAACCATTGTATAAACAAGATATTTAGCATGTACAAAAGATGATCTCCTAAGTGAGGTCTGCTTTGTTTTTTTATACAAAATATTCTGATAGAGATCTAATTTATCTACATCAGTAAAGCTTGTATGTTTTTGTGTGTCGAAAAATTCTTGAAGTTTCATGGGGTAATTAATTTCTGAAATATAGCATTTCTACACCCTTATATACGAATAAGTGGACAATTTGTGACAACAAAGTGTGTTGTCTAATTTAGTTTGAATTGACATTTCTATTAAAATATACAAAGCCTTGTATCTAAGACCCCGAAATCACTGTTTCCTCTTGTTTTTTTCCTCTTTAAATGTAGTATCTATGGTAGATATAGATATTTATCTATAAGAACTAAGCGCCCTTATATATAAATGCGACGTTAAACTTCTTTCATACCAATTCTTGGCATAACTCTCACATCCTCGATAAATCGAGGCGGTCGAGAAAGAACTTTCGGCGTCTTATTTATCTATGTAACCAATCATTCAAAATGATGGATACTATCTTCAAGACCTTGTCTGACAGGAATCGTAGAAGAATAATCCAGCTTTTGAAGCAGAAGGAAATGACTGTTTCTGAATTACTGACTCATTTCGACATCACCCAAGCCTCATTGTCTCATCATTTAGACATCCTCAAAAGATCTAATTTGGTTCTGGATGAGAGAAGATGACAGTTTGTCTTCTATTCGCTCAATCAGCCCGTATTTGAGGAAAGTGTGAATATGATATTAAATCTACTAGTATAAATCTAACCAATGTCTTATGGTTTTAGAAAATATTTAATCGTAATTTTTTATATATGCCCCTAAAGATATCTGTTTCATGACCCGCTTGATCCTGAAAATCGGCCGTTATCAATGCTATAGTAAAAAAATATTGAATGCAGACTGTCGATGTCTGAAAGACTTTTTTCAGAGACAGAGCTGTGGCAAGATGATTAACTGTGGCTGAATATGATAGGATAATTGAAGATAGTCCAGAAGAGGATAGAGAAATAGAGGAAGAGACTAAGCAGTTTGTCGAAAATTGTCCTTGAGATGTTATTGTCTCACGAAGGATGTGATTTCATATTCTTCCCAATATTACTTCAGTCTGGTTGGATGTTTCCCCTGAACAATGAGCTGAAAGAATATTTTTGGCTGATAGATGAAAACAAGAACCCAAATATGCTACTGTCCAAGAAGCTCTGGAGTCTAGTCAAAATAGGATGTCCAAACTTAGACAAAGACTTTTGAATGTATATGGCGTCGACTTTACCGATGTGTCTCATTATACAAAAGTTATAGATACGACAGATAAACCGTTTGATCAGGTTTTGGAAGAATTCGAAGAATATATGAAGACATTGAAATAGATTTATTTATCTTTTCTGTGTGATGGGAATAACCATAGAAGATTTCAAACAATCTGATTTTGAAAGATGCCTTGAGATCAGGATACAAAATTACAATGAGGTAAATAAGACTCCAGAAAAAATAGACTGAGTGAGAGAGCACTTTCTTTCTAACCTGGAAACGAGAACATATTTTGTGGCAAAAGATTGAGATTTAGTTGTGGGAATTTGAGGGTATTACGAAAATCATTTATCTACATTTTTTGTAGATCCAAGCTATCAATGACAGTGAATTTGAAAACTTCTTGTAGAAAAAGTCTTATCGGAAATACGTAAATTATGATATGTAGATGCTAATTTGAATTCTAGCGAATATGCAAAAAATTTCTATGAGCACTTCTGATTTGTTGTTATAGAACATAAAAAAGATGGTGGTTATATAATGGAAAAGATATTATAAGTTATTAATTATTCATTTTTTAATCTCTTCTAGGCCCACAGCGTCTTTTACCCCGGTGCTGTGACCGGGGCAGGCTGCTATTCGAATATTTCACTTCTCTGGGAAGTGTTTTTTTAATTCTGCGAGCTGTTGTTTGTCTAATAAATCTATTTTATTGAAGACCATAATCCTTTTCTGCTTCGCGCCTATTTCGTCTAAAATATGGTTCACGATGCTTATCCTCTCATCAATAAACGGGTCTGATGCGTCAATGACGTGCAAAAGTAAATCTGCTTCGATGCTGTCTTCAAGTGTAGAAGAGAATGATTTTATGAGTTTAGGAGGCAAATCGCGAATGAAACCGATGGTGTCGTTGAGGAGGATTTCCTTCCCCTGTCCAGATTCAGGATCTTTCATTATAAAAAGTTTTCCTACATGAGTGCCTAGGGTTGCGAATAATTTATTTTCAGCTAAGATTCATTTTTTGGTCATGGCATTGAGTAATGATGACTTTCCGGTATTGGTATATCCAACTATTCCGACGGTTGGCATTCCTTTTCTAATCCTAGAATCTCTATGGAGTTTGCGCATTCTTTCGTACTCCTTAAGCTCTTTCTCTATCTTAAATACTTTTTCTTTCAGGTGCCTTTTCATGATTTCTGTGTTGGTTTCTCCAAGACCTCTCATGGCTCATTTTCCACCTCCTGCGTTACCTCACTGCTTGGAAAGTTCCATTCCCATACCGAAAATCCTAGGTCCCATATGTCTGATGGCTGCCAATTCTACCTGCAATCTCGACTCCATGCTGGTCGCGTGTTTGTCAAAAATCTTCAAAATTAGATCCACCCTGTCTCGGACTGTGGCACCCATAGGACGAAGTATTTCATTTACATGATAGACTTGTGATGGCTTGAGAACATTTCCTATGATGAGCAAATTTGCGTCCAATCTCTGCATGTCTGCCATAATTTCTTCCAGCTTCCCCTTACCGATATGGGTCTGATAATCCGGCTGGTCTTTTTTCTGAAATTTCCTCAAAACAACTAGTCAGCCGTAGGTTTGTACAAGACTTTCCAGTTCGTTCATTCTATCTTCCAGAAGCTCTGGGGTGGTATCTTTAGTGACAATATCCACGAGAAATACTCTCAATTGCTGTCCTTTTTCGTCCATAAATTGCTTGATATGACTAAAATTCACTGTGAACTATACGAAATGAATTAATTTTCTCAATAGCTTTCCTCCTGAGAGCGATTTTCCGTTGAAAGTTATAGAACAAATAGTATACTCAAAAGCACACGCAATTTTTTAGTATTATTAATTATTTTATTACCATGAATATACTAAGTATTATCTTGATTATCGTGGCCCTAGGGGCTTGATGAGCGGGAGGGTTCTATGGATATAAGAGAACGCTGACCCAAAAAGCACTGGATTTCAAAAAAAGAATGGAAAAGGTAAAAGAAATTGAAGAAGAAATGTTGGACGCCGCTAAGAAAAAAGCTGAAAAATCACTCGAAATTGCTGAAGAGAGGGCACAGAAGATTGAAACTCAAAGACTTGAAAAGATGGAGGTCATCCAAAATAGACTTCTTGCAAGAGAAGAAAAGATGGATGAAAAACTTGAAAAACTAGAACAGGAAAAAGTAAAACTTAGTGACAAGCAAAAGGAAATGGATGCGGTTATTATTGAGCAAACGAACAAAATTTCTGAAATTGCTAAGCTTACAAAAGATGAGGCCAAACAACAGCTTTTTGCTCAAGTAGAAAAAGATTACCAAAAAGACATGGTCATCTTTATAGAGAAGCTTAAGACCATCAAAAAAGAAGAAGCAGATAAGGAAGCTGCAATTATCGTTGCTCAGGCATTGCCAAGAGTAGCCGTAAATAGTGTAGATGAATTTACCACGAGAAGTATCGATCTTCCCAACGAGGATATCAAAGGAAAACTTATCGGAAGAGAAGGAAGAAATATCTGATACTTCGAGAAAATGACTGGTGTAGAGCTTATTGTCGATGACACGCCTTTGACGGTGAGAGTCTCTTCTTTCGACAGTGAAAAGAGATATATCGCCGCTACCATGCTTCAGAAGCTTATTAAAGACGGAAGAATCAATCCGTTCTATATCGAAAAAACCTATAATGAAGTAGTGGCCGATTTACAAAATCTCCTTACAGAAAAAGGTAAAGAGGCATTGGCTATGCTTAATATCCCTATGATGAAGCCTGACTTAGTAAAGATGATCGGACAATATTATCTTAGATATAGCTACTGACAAAACCTTTGGACACACAGTATTGAAGTTGCAAAGATTTCTGAGGCGATTGCTACTGAGCTTGGGCTCGATCCTATTATGGCTAAAAAGGCCGGTCTTTTCCATGATATTGGAAAGATAATAGCGACAACTGGACAGTCTCACTCTGCTATTGGTGCTGAGGTTTTGAAGAAGCTTGGTATGGATCCTGTGATTATCAATGCCGCAGAATCACATCACTATGATGTACCAATCAACAATCCAATCTCTTGGATCGTAGCCGCAGCTGACGCTATTTCAGCCTCTAGACCTGGTGCGAGGTTCAATACCAAAGACCTCTTTATTGAGAAAATGTGAGAACTTGAAAAACTTATTTATGAAATTCCTGGTATCGATAAAGTACATATCATGCAAGCAGGTAGGGAAATTATGGTCTATGTAAATCCAAAAGAGATTTCAGATAACGAACTAGAGAAATTGCTTAAGACCATTGGTGAGAAGATAGAAGAGAAACTCGATTATCCTGGTATTATCAGAGTAACTGGTATTAGGGAAACAAAGATTATAGAATTCCTTAGATAAAATTACGAATTTCAAATTGCGAATTACGAATTTTTACGTGAAATGGATTTTTAACTTTTTATGTACTGAATGTATCCTTATCTCATCTTGTGGTGATCTAAGTTTTATATGACGGGAATGGGTATTGTCGTTTCCCTTCTTGTTTTCTTGGGTATTGCTCGATATCTTACCAAAAAATACCATCAAAATTTTCGAAAACTTTTTTACTGGTTACCTCTTTTGATTGTACTAACTTATTTTCTTTGATCATACGTTAACTTTATCTTTGATGTGGGAATATTTCCTACCAGCTGATCGGAACTTGCAACTCTGTTTTCGCCATATGGATATAAGTTCCATTTCTTTGGTCTCTTGATAGGAATGTCTATATCGATATCGATATTTCTTAGAAAGATAACGAGAGTAGAAAACAAAAAAGTTTGGTCAGATATATTATTTTTTTCCTTGGCATTGTCCTTGGTTCCGCTAGGATTGTTTCTATTGATGTGAGATAACTTTATAGGAACAACGACCACATCTCGACTTGGTATTAAATCACTTCATTCTGACAGTCAGCGAAATAAATTTAATTTAGTGTATCCTATAGGGCTATTTCTTTCTCTTGGTTCGCTCTTTGTGGCACTCGGTATAAAGGCCATTAAGAAGAAAAAGTTTGGCTATGGGATGCTTGGGTTTGCGGTGCTTCTTGTTTTTTTGAGTCTTATCTTGCTTCTACAACAGTATGCGAGACACATAGTATTCTCTTTGTGAGATGTGATGTTTGACTTGAAACAATATTCCGCGTGGATTATTGCGATCATTTGTTATATTGTCTATAGAAAACGGCAAAAGAATCCAGATATAAGCTAATTAGGAATTAGGAATCAGGAATAAATTATATGTTTTACAGTTTGTTGGCGCACATATATGAAGTTATTTTTTCTCAAAGAACATAGTTTATATAAAATATTTAAAACCATAGAGAAAGTGCCTAACGGTAGAACTATCTATATTTATATCGATCCTGAACACTCCTTTTTTGACAATGAATGGCGAGGGAAAGAAATTAAAGAGCTTCTCCAGAAGAGAAACTTAAACGCGTTATTTGTCACCAAGACCGAAAAATCTAAGTATTTCTTTTCCAGTTTGGGACTCACCGTGCTTCACCAGGAAAAACATAAAATCGTCAAATATGCTAGATTGGCCTACGACTTTTTTTTCAATATCAAGAAGTTTCACCTCCAGGTATATACCAAGAAAAACTATATTTTCTATGTGGTATTTTGATTTGAGGTGCTTTTTGTGTTGGTTATCCTATTCCTTCTCTATTCACTTATTCTTCCAAGTACCCGTGTCAATATTGTTCCTACAAGCCAGATAGAGAGCGTAATTTACAATTTCCGTTATTATCCATTTTCTGACACGCAATTTCAAAAGGATTCTAGATATCTAAGTATACCTTACTATACCGGATACATCGATTATAAATACGATATGACCGTGAGCACTGCAAATATCAAGTATATTCAACAACCCTCTCAGGGAATGATTGAGCTTATTAATAAGATTCCTCAGGATTATTCATTTATCAAAGATACGAGATTTATAACTGATGATGGACGTCAATTTGTCGCGGTAAAAGATTTTACTATCCTCCAAGGAACTGAAAACAATCCTGGGAAAACACTTGTTCTTATAAGCGCCATGGAGCAAGATATAAATTGAGAACTCATGTGATCTAGATGAAATATTATTAAATGAACTAAGGTATTTATCAAAAACATGAAAAATAGTTATTATGCACAAAACATTTACGGACAAGCTATCGATGATTTTACTTGAGGGAATCTTCAATCTCAAGGAATCGTCTCTGTCAAAGATATTGGCATCCTTTCAGGGAAACTCATAGATGCCCTCTATAAACAGAAAAGAAATATTGTTTTTGCAAATTTCAAATCTGCCTGAGCCATGGTTCTCAATTTCGATTCTCTTATCTCCACACAAGTGAAAGATGTTCAAATAAAAAATGCTCCTGGTGAAAAAACACCGCTTCTTAAATGATCTATAATCGCCCGTTTTGACTTCAAATATATAAAAAAGGAGGATCTGCTTGCTGTCGTAGATAGATATGTGAAACAAAGACTTTATGATAAGATGAAGGTATTTAGTATAGATACCTCGTCCATAATATTCTTCAAAAATATGACCAAGGAAACTTGAGATATATTTATTATTCCTACCAAAGTAGATATCAAACAATATTATGATTTTGCTAAGGATGTTAACAGTATCTTGCCTGATATGAAAGAACGCATTGTTGGGCTTAGTGAAGAAAAGGCTAGGGAAATCCTCTTTTCTTATCCAGAGATTTCATCGTTTATTATTACCATTAGACCGCCATGGTATACTACTGTTTCTAAATTGAAATCAAGGATCAATGTTTATGTGAATGGGAAAACAATCAAAAAATAATTTTTAATTGTTTATAAAAAAACGACCACTTAGGCCGTTTTTCTTTATATATTTTTCTAAATCCTCCATCCGCATCGGCGGATACCTCCTCCTTTTCCCAGCTGAGCTGGATTCCCTCCGGTCTCAAGGAGGCCATTAGTTAAAATGGTAAGTCGTCGTTGGTTTCTTCTTTCTTGCTTGGCTTGCTTTCGTTTCAGCTTCCACTTCCAGCTTCTAATCTTCGTCCAGTAATACTATTGAAGTATCTTCCTGGCTGAGTTTTAGATTCATTTACTCTGGTGTTGATATAAACAGTGATAAGATCACCAACCTTTACACTACTCAAAAGCTCTGTTTTTTCTTTGAAAAAGTCTACTGCTAATCCACCTTTAAATTCCCTGTCAGTCTCTTCTTCCAAAACAATGGTCTGTTTTTCTAATGCATTTGCTCCAATAGTTTCTTTTGGTCAAATGAATTTTACGGTTCCTGTGTACTGCATGATATGATACATAAAGTATAAAACTAATTAATCGTTTAATGGTGGGGATTCTAGTTTTTTATTTCTTTTTTTCAAGCATAACTATAACTATCCGGATTATTACGCCGACACTCAGCATAACATCTGCTAAGTTGAAGACAGGAAAATTAAAAAGACCTATGTTTATAAAATCCCTTACTCCTCAATAGGTGAGTCTATCGATTAAATTTCCTATGGTTCCTCAAATCAACAATGCCGAAATAACCCGCCCCAATTTCTTTGTTACGAATAGCCAGATAAATGCTCCTAGTCCTATTATGCTTATAGTTATGGTTATGAAAAATGGAACCGGTAGTGATCGGGAGATTCCCTTATTTAATGCGGGCCAAATCAGTGAAATATGTTCTAGATATTTAAGGTTATAAAAAATATATTTGGACAGAAGATCGAGTCCTACAAGAAATATGGTGCTTACTATTAATAGTATGCTATTCTTCCTCATCATGTTTTTTTTCTAATCTAGAATCTTGTCTTTCTTTGAATCTAATCACGAGGGGAGTTCCCATAAATCCAAAGTTTTTTCTAATAGTGTTTTCTAGCCATCTTTTGAAGGCAAAGTTAGCCCTTTCTTTGTGGTTTACAAATGCAATGAAAGTGGGTGCATTGATATCTATTTGAGTGATATACATTATTTTACAGACCTTATTCTTTGGAAATCTTGGTGGTCTACTGATAAACTCTTTTCCAACAACATCATTTAATTCACTGGTATCGATTCTTCTTTCTGCCTCCTTTTTGACGTTACTCAATACTTCGAAGATTTCCTTAAACCCCTTTTTGGTTTTGGCGGAAATAGGAAATATGTGAATATATTTAGCAAAATCCATCATTGCTTTGGTCTTTGCCACAAGGAGTTTCTGATGCTTTGCGTCTAGTAGATCTACCTTATTCACACAAAGAATCATAGGTAGGGCCAGATTATTTATCTCTTGGATGAGCGTCATGTCCCTGTGAGAAATTCCCTCTATACCATCTACGAGGAATAAAATAATCGGTCTTTTATACTTTAGCATTTCTAACGTTTTATCGAAAGCTATTTTCTCTATTCCATGAATATCTCACTTTTTTCTAATTCCCGCAGTATCATATACTACATATTTCTTCCTGTCTACCGTAAATTCTCCTATGATATAATCTCTCGTAGTTCCTGGAATGCTTTCGACTTTAGATACAACCTTTTTCATGAACGCATTAAGTAGTGTAGACTTGCCTGCATTTGGTTTACCAATGATGGCCATATGGATTCTATTATCTTGAACATTCGTTTCGCTAGTCGTCAATGCTTCAGCCTCTTTCTCCGTTTCTTTCAATATAACAGAATTTATTATCTTGGTAAGAAGATCCTTAAGCTCTGAAAGATTTTTTTGTTTCTTTGCGCTAATGCCTATAATATGCTCAAATCCTAGGTTGTAATATTCATTTATTGCTAGGTCATATTCCTTCTCCTTGTGTTTGATATCGATTTTATTGACTACTAATATCGTGTTATTCTTTTGATGTTTTTCAATGATATAGGAATAAATATGTTGCTCTTTGGCGGTAATTCCTACGCTGTCGTCGATCATAAAAAGAATAAGATCAGAATGGTCTATAATTTGTTTGATAAGTATTTCTTCCTCTTTGAAGTCCAACAATCCCGGACTATCGAGAAAAGTGACTTTACCGATATCGTCGATCAAAGTTTCATGTTCAATAATATCTCTTGTGGTTCCTGGGATATCCGTCACTATTGCTCTAAATTGACCTATAAGTCTGTTGAAGAGTGTAGATTTTCCGACATTGGTGGAACCTACTAATCAAATGTTCATATGTGTTCCTTCTAATAAAGCTGTTTGGTAAGCATAAAAAAAAGGCTCGAAAAAACAATCTTTAATTGCAAAGTAATTTGTAATTCGTAATCTCTTGGACGTTTAATTGTTTCGTCCTACTATATATGATACTTCATACCCCCGTTCTGCTTCATGAGGTTTGTTCTTTTTTGAGGCCAGAGGATGGTCTCATTGTCGATTGTACTTTGGGTCATGGCTGACATGCTATAGCACTTTTGTCGTTGGCGAAGAATGCGAGATTGATAGGGTTTGATGTCGATGAGTTGATGATGAAAAAAGCGGAGATGAGAATCAGAGAGTTTGATATAGATATTGCCGGAAGAATAGATTACGTACACGATAATTATGCAAACATTCAATCGGTGTTGTGATGAAGAAAGACTGATTTTATTCTCAATGATCTATGAGTAAATTTGGAACATTTTAAGGCCGTGGAACGTGGATTTAGTATTAGAGGAACTGCATCTTTGGATATGAGATTTGACACTTCTCAAGGTCAAACTGCGGCCGATATCGTAAATACATATTCGATAGACCAACTTAAACATATATTTGAGATTTATGCAGATTTTTCTTCACCAAAAGCTCTTGAACTCGCGCAACATATTGTTACTACCAGAAAGCAAAAACCGATCATCACTACTCAAGATTTTAAACTGATTTTGAATGCGTGTGGGCTCGGAGATAAAGCGTGTACTGTGATATTTCAATCATTAAGGATCGAAACCAATAGAGAACTTGATAATCTGAAAATATTTTTGTCGGTGTTCCCAGAAACTCTGAATTCGACTTGAAGATGTCTGATAATTACCTATCATAGCAGTGAAGATAGATTGGTTAAACAAGCATTCAACGAATTAATTGCTACTTGAAAATATAAGCTGGTAAATAAAAAACCTATTATGCCCAATTACAAGGAGGTTGCTATCAATAGGGCTGCTAGAAGTGCTAAAATGAGAATACTCGAGAAACTCTCGTGATAAACATCCTTACGGATGACAAAATGATAAAAGCCCTTTGGGCGATAAAATGATACATATATTTTTATCGCGAACGTAGTGAGCTTTTATCGCAAAGCATTTATCATGAAGTATTTATCAATAGTTTTGAAGTATGAGAACATTTGCTTTTATTCCCGGCCAGGTCAACAAGGTCTATAGTTGAATTATTAGTAAATATAAACGTTACGATAGTATCGTTGAAATTTTTAAGGTAGGGGCCTTGTGTCTTTTCCTTTTGGTTTGTGGGTTCTTTTACCTTTACTTTGTGAACCTTTCCTCTACCCGTGGATACTTTCTCAAACAAGCAAACCAAAATATGGTTACCATCAACTTCAAATATGAAATCCTCAAGACCAAACTTCTTGACTATAAACAGCAAAATTGGAATGCTATCCAGTCTACCAGTTTCAAAAGAGATGTGGTGGATGTTAGTTCTGAGATCGTAAAAATACCAAATGGCATCCAATTAGGATTCTTATGAAATTCGCTCAGTAACTAGTAAATTATGGCCAATAAATAATAACTAATAATATGAAAAGAAGTCCATTCGGGCTTGTTTTTTTGTTTCATTTATCAATTGACTTGTTTTGGCTTATATCTTATACCGATCGCTTTAGAAAGCCTTAAATTCTTCATTATATTCGAATTTAAGGCTTCTAGAGGTCGTCGGTATAATTCAATCATCCAAAAACTATACTCTATTGACTTTTTGGCGGTTGAATATAAATTCTCCTCTTCTTGAAAATACATCAATTTTTAATGCCTACTGTATCATCTTTCTAATATAATGTAAAGTAGATTTTTTATTTAAAGTTTTGTGTCGACATATTAGACACAGAAGAAATAAGAATAATTTTAGGTCTTGCCTAGCCTGATGTTTTCGTCAAAAATTATTTTGTCCATGTAGACCATAACTGACAAAATCCTTCTTTGTCTATGTAAAATACACTTGAAAAGCACAATCTAATAAGCAAGAATCGTGCCTATAACTATATGGGTTTAGTTGATACATACAAAAGAAAGCGGTGTTTAACCCAATCTGTATTTATTACTTTTTTAGGAATGTTCGAATTATTAAACAGGAAGACTATTGTTCTATGTTGTTTGCTTTTTGTATCGTGCGGGTTTATAAACTTTAGTTTAAGTGATGCTAATCAGGTAGGTTTTTCTGATTTTGGCTTTTTGTACAATTGAACGGAATCCAGTTCGTTGACTCTTTATCTTTCTGGATGAGTAGAAACTTGATTTTATTTTAAGATATATAATAAAGAACTCTTTTCTGTGAGCTATAGATTGTGATTCGTAGATGGATATACAACCGTTGATGGAAAGAGAGCATGTAAGAGCGATAATGAAACCAGTGATTTTGGTCAGTATATATTTTGAGATACTACGGCTCAAACCATCTGAGCAAGTTCTTCAGGAATCACTTACTTGACTTGAAGCTTCCCTGAGTCTTATTCTTGACTCTATATGGGCTGTGTAATGTATTATCCTGTAATTGCTTCGTGAGACACCTATCTTAATACCGTTCCTCGTAGGGGATGATTTATCGATGTATACGTCACACCTGTGACTACTGACTTCACTCTGACTGTTAGACCCACGTTCCGCCCTTCATGAGGAAATACATGATATTCTATAACGGAAGCTGACTTCCGACTGTTTACGTATGAGAATAGTGTTTGGACGCAGCTATATAATTCAGCGAAAAATCCTTCAGCGAACCCTAAGATAAACATTGGTAAACATGGTACTGGCATAGTCTCATTTATTCCTCCCGTAAGTGGCACCCTATATTTATTAGCCCTTAAAGGTAGTGGAACTTTATCGCTCTGATACACTGGTATACGAAATGATAATATTACATGATTTAATTTCTTTTCGTGAGCATTGGCCGATTCTCTAGATAATGAATTTATGTTTAAATATTATGCTTGATGAATAACCGGAAACTATCTTAAGGTATGAGATACTACCGCAGATACTACATGAAACTATGATTGAATTAAGGATTCTGATTTTACTCTCATGACCAACAAACTTACCTTGTCGTCAGCCATCACACATCCATATCGATTCGATTTGGATTTAAATAATGTGATTAATGCTCTTGAGCAGACAATGCTTCTAGACTCGTATGATCGTGTGTGATTTATCACTATACAGAATCACCTACCTCTTACAGACTTCTTAAGCTTTTAATCTTTTGCGTACTATAATGAGATTTAAAGGAATCCTACAGAAAAAAACTGGATCAAAGATGCTATTTCCATTGTTGGCTTTGCTTTTGGTTTTCTTTCTCGACTTCGCCTCTGCCAGTCAGTTGCGTATCGTAGCTCCTACTACGATATATCAATGATGTGTCCAACCTTACGTTGTTATGATGGATACTAATGGTATAGAGACCAAGTCGGTAGATACTAAGCTGTTCCTGACCGGGTATTTCACTTTTGGGTCTCCTTATACTACACTCTCTGCAGCTCTTCTTACTCAGACATGATATGCAAACCATATTCCATGATCTTTTAGTACAACAACCTTACAGACTGGTATAGCGACCTCATGAACAAACTGGGAATATCTCTACATAAATAGTTATCAAGCCTTCAACGCATCACCTTTGGTTTGAAATGATATACCTATTGCGACACTTTATCTGAAAGCAAAAGCTCTTGCTTCCTGAAATCTAGACTTCTACTTTGCTGGTGGTAACTGGAATGGTGATGATAGTAATATATCATCGGGACTTTATGAGTGAGTTGTTGCGGGTAGTTATACTCAATATGAAGACTCACTAACTGGAGTTACCAATTTAGCAGAATCTTTCGATTCATCTACTGCTAGTTGTACTAGCAGACCATATATATCTAGTGCTTATTATCGACAAACATGATATATTTCTACTTCTACGGGAGTGCAGGCAGTGTGGACTAGTGTGATTGCATGACCCTCTTATAGCGGTACAAGTAATCGAACTGTGTGGACTAAGTGAAATGTAACATTGGCTCTTACTGGTGTTAGCGATTCATGATCGTTGGCTGCAGGTTTGAGTAGCTGAATTCAACTTGGTAATGTACAAGCATTTAATAGTTCTTATCTTTCTACCACCAATCAAACCCCTGGGTGGTATACTCAATATTATGAAGTCTGAATCTCGGGTAATATATCTACATGATTTGTATGATTTGATAATGTAATAGGAAATACAGGTAGTACCTATCTTACGGGATGACAAAAATATACAGATCAGTTTAATATAGATGTATTCTGGATTGATAGAGTAATCCCTACAAACACATCATATTTTACTGGATATATTGCGGGCACTGGTATGTCGTCTGGTACAGCATATACTCAATATACATTAAGTGGAATAAATTTTGTTTGAGGAGGTTTTCATGCAGCATGGACGACTGCGGATGATGAATATAAGGTAATATCATTTTCTGGTACCAATAGCGTCACTGCTGATTGTTCTAATAAGTGATATGCTTGTACTACGGTATGATATATGGACTACCTTAATTCAACTTGATATGTTCGAAGTGGTGATAATATATTTAAACTTATTCATGATATCTACCTTACTACTAGCTTTTCTGGGTATGTGACGGTTATGGATAGGGCTGGGAATACTGGTGAACGATATATAGATGTAAGTATGGATAATATCGTTGTTGTTAGTTATGGATTTCTAGCATATCCACAGAGTGCTGGTTCTAGGGTTCCAAGCCACCTTTCTGGTATGTTAATAAAATTAGCCATATATAGTTGATCTTTTGATAAGACACAATTAACTAATTGATTGGTATATACATGATGGATTAAAACAAGTAGCACCTGATATGCTACATTTACAGGAAACTTTACTAGTTGACAATACTCAGTGTTGGCAGAATGAGTAAGTACCTTATCATATCTACTTACATGAATTTCATTGTCTCCTGTATGAGGAAACATAAACTATACTACGGCATATACTTCGTGATTCATGTTTGGTGATTTAAATAATATTTTGACTTCGGGTGATATAAAATATGCTAACTATAATTATTCGGCAATTAGAGAGCAAGAAATAAATGTTTCCGATCTTGCTCTTATAGTGACTATATGGGGTGTTTGGAATAATGATCTTGCTGATCCTTATAGATATGAATGAAGTAATCCTAAGGTTTGAGTTTATACATGAGAACTTTTTGTGGATATACCAAATGGCAATAGAATAGCGCTTTATAATGACCTTATCAGTCTTGATACCAATCAAAGATATATGCAATATCATCCTTATGATCTAGATGCAAATGGTCAGGTGAATATAAATGATTATGGTGTCGCTTCTAGTAACTTGAATAAGGTTTGAGCTACGAAGGATTGAAGGATAGCTTGAGTTACGGCTGCTACTATGCCCTTTTAAAACATAAAATAAAAAATGTTTAGAAAAATTCAAATCTCTCTAATCTGATTGTTCGCATGCTTAGTGTTTGTTTCTTTTTCTAGTGCAGCGAATGTATATTTTGTTCCTGAAACAGAAAATCTGCTTTCGAACTGTGAGAACAATATAGATATAATGATAGATCCTCAGTGACAAGAAATCTTTTGAGCCTCTGTAAACATACAATATGATCGAAAAAACATAGAACTACTTTGATTCTATGTTAATGATGCCTTTAACTTGCCTCTTGATATTCAAAAAGACGATTTATGATCTATAAAAAGTTCCCTTCTAAGTCTTATCAGAGGAAATAACTTCGAACCAGTATGATTTACGGGAATCGTAAAATATGGTACGCTTGTTATCAAAAATAAGGAACCTATCACCCAAACGCAGATAAACTTCTTATTTAGCTGACAAGGAAATCCATCAGACAATATTAATGTATTCAGATTAGGAGATGCGGCAGATATTTTAACATCTGTGCAAACTTGAAACTTTACTTTCGTAGATGGACAGTGCTTACATCAGTCTCCAGAAGGGATCAACCAAACAGATGCTAGTTATAATTACCAAGATCACATAAAAGGAAATCTTCAGAATATAACAGGACTAGAAAAACAAAGAAAGTATAAACAACGAATTCAGAACAATATAAATATAGTATCTTATATATTCATAATATTATTGATTATTGTTTTGATCGTTATTATGTATAAGAAGTGACTTCTAAAAGATATACATCTAGGTATTTTAAAAAATAAAAAGAATGAAAATGCGTAATTTATATTCTAAAAAGTATTGTATGAAAAATCTCATTGGTTCTGTTCATAGAACAAAGATGATATTATTGTCTCTTGTTTTGTGTGTGGCTCTCTTTTCCTATGCTTTTGCTGGTACTAGAATATATTATTCGCCATCAAACATTTACCCTATTTTGAATGTCACAAGCATCTCAAATACTGGAAATTTGAAAGTAGATTCGGATGGGGTTTGAGTCGACTCTTATTGAGCAGATGTGCACAATCAATCAACATGAGCTGGACAGCAACATCCAAATGACAAGTTAACTGTTGTGACTAATCTTTATACGCCCTCCATTGCCTGACTAAATCCAATAAAGTTTTGATTGGATCAACCTAGAACAGATACTAATAATCCATGACCTGTTTATAAAGTTTGGGAATTTGGATGAACAGATAATGGTTCTATATCATGACTTGCCGTGATGACCAATCAGGATATCTGAGCCTTGTTTGTGACAAACGCATCTTCATACTACTTAACTAGTGCTTACATTGACTACTTTGTTTCTGGTACGAATTCTACAACCAATATAAATAGTGCTCCTTATGGTTCACTTTCTTGACTTAATATCTATTTCCGAGCTTGTCCTGCTACTAAAGATACCGTAGCACCTACTTTCCCAAATAATGCTACAACATATAACACCAATTTGAATTTTCCTAAGAAGCAAATAAACAGACAATATAAGGATGATTTTTCTTGGATATTTGGTTTGTTAGATAATACACTCACTGCTCAAGGTAGTAATGGTTGGATAGCCACTCCAGATTTTGATGCAGGAACTAATTTCAGACCAAATGCTAGTAATCCATCTGATAGCTCCATTACCAATCAAAATGGTATCAATACATGATCATTTACCTTACAAATCAAAATAGCTACGGGCTGGAACCATAGTTCTGTTCAGGTCTCTCGAAGCAACTGGTGAACACAACATACATTTACCGGAAGTAGTAGTGCTACCACACTAACTGGACGAGGTAAAACATGGAGATATCGAGATAAGAATTTTACAGGCGAAATCAGTCCAAGTGCTATCTCTGACTTTGGTGTAGAAGAACTTGTAATGGTTTCTGGATATGTAGCAGATAGAGATATGTGATATCTAGGATTTAATGGTTCACAAACTTGGAGCCAGATTCAATGATATTCTTATTGGTCTGGTAGTAATAGTACGGGGTTTGTTTACTACTTTAATCAGGGTATGAGACCTTGGTTTAACTCTGGAACACAATGAACGTTTACTCATAATTCTTCCTGTGCCCTTGATCTAGATCGAAATCAACAGTGAGTCATGATTAGGACCATAACTGGATATCTTCATGATGATCGGGCTGGAATAGATACAAGCACTATACAGATTATTGTGACAGGTAGCATATTGGGTGTTACGTGAACAACTATATATACTATATCAAGCACTGGTGTTTCTCTAACTAATTTTAGCTTTGCTGGAAGTGGATGTAGAGTAGATACTGCCACAAGTACTAGTGCTTGTACAATGACAACTCCTGGTAGCTGTGGAAACACAAGTTCCGTCTATCCTGGTAACTGAACCACAGAAGTGTGTAATGCAGGAAGCATTAGTAGTACATGAAATTATAGACTAGTGTTTACTGATACAAGTAAAGTTTATGATCCAGAAAATGGTGTAGCTGCTTCTATAGTATATCAAGACTTAAAAGGCAAATGATGATGGCCTGTTGCTTGTGACCGATGAGTAAGAAAGGCACCGAGATTTATTTGGACTGGTTTAATTGTGGATTCAACTCAATTCTCAAGCTTATTTAATAATCTATTTGTTTTGTCAAATTATCCAAATGGTGCTCACATATCGCCTATTAATATTCAATTACAAGATGATCGGCAAGGAGTAAATACGGGTACTATAGTTTGATCTATTACCGGAAGTACTCTGGATACGTCCATTACCATCACTGGTGTGAATATTGACTTGGCATACACTCCAAGCGTCTATACCCAAAAATCTTGAGCTGGCCTTCGGACAACAGGGACCTATCCAAATACAACACTATGAGGTGTTTCATCTTGGTTAAATGGCACTACCTCTACTAGTAACTACCGAAGTCGAACAGGTTGAGTGATAAATAGCATACCAAACTTTCAACTTCTGAACTATGAATTGTTTCTTGATCAAGCATGATCCTCTGCGTTCACCTGATACTTTGCTCCAGAGCAACCCGTTACCTTCAAACTTAACTTTTATGATAACGGAAAATATCTTGCTATGGGTGTCTCGAATCCAATTGATGTGACCTATACCAATGATGAGGCTCCTATATTCCGAGAATATACTAAGACAGGAGGTTGGACATGAGGAACCAATCTTAAATTAAACTGAGGAAATGACGCCACAGGAAATTATCTTACCTGAGAGATGGCGAAACTGTTTAGTGGTAATATTAATTCCTGAGAGAATAGAATCTTTCCTTATGACTTAACGGGAGACAATCTTTCTCAGATTGGTGCCATAAAACAAACTCCTATGGCTTTTCAAACAACTGATAATCGAGCATGAGTAGATAGTGGAACTATTACTGTAACTGTTTTTTGAAAGAGATGGTGATCAGGATATACCTATGTATTTACGGCATCTAGACTTAGTCTTTCTGCTTTTGATAGACTAGATACCTGAAATCGAAATCGATTAAATTACTTTGCCACACTTACTGGTCATGATATTTATTTTGATCGACAAAGCCGGGGATGAGGTGTGCCGGTAGCATGAAGAGAAAGTAGGTATACCATAACCCTTTCGGAAAATGATCTTAAACAGCCGACAGGGAATGTTACAAGCATTTCATTTACTAGAGATATGGAAAACTTAAGTTGTCAGTACTTAAATCGTTGTAATGCTAGACTATACTTTACTTACGATTATGGTACATGAATTGTACCAGTAGTACAAACATGAGTACATCCATTCCTTTGACAGACGCTCTATGTTATCGCTAGTTGAAGTCAGGTTATCTTTACTGGAGCTGGCAATGATTATATAGCGTGTAATGGTGCTGGTAGTTTGGCTGCTCCTATCGATATAGGATGATTGATTTCTTACAATGACTATCAACATAGTGAACTCACCGTAATGGATGGTATGTTTCAACTCAATGGTAATGTCTTAGTCTTGAACTAGTTTGTTTTATATAATTGTACAACAAAAATGTATTGATTTAAAGCCTCTAGAGTTATATATGTGGTATGAGTGCTCTTGCTCCTATGCTCATTTTCTTTCGTCAGCACAAATGCTTACGAATACCAAATTTGAGTATCTAGAAGTGTTGTCTGAGCTAGTGATCCCAAGATAGTTGGTACTTGAGGTCAGTCTTATAGTGCAGAGTACTTCACAGGATTATGATACTGTACATGATATTACTATCTTAACCATAAGAAAGTAACGGCTGCAAATCCAATATGACTTGTCAGACAAGTTTTGTGGTACGATAGTGGTGCTATAAGCATGTCTCTAAGTTACCTCAATTTTGGACTGGCAGCATGAGTGTATCCATGGGAGACTGCTGGTGTATGATGATATCAAAACTTTTCGTGAAAAGATCTCTATGTATATAATCTTACTCTCAAAGGGTGACAAACAACAGCCATACCTTATGTTTATACGATCTGAAGATTCTGAATTATCAATAGAACAAATATAGCCCAAGTTACTATTACTTGAAATTATTCATCAACTCCTGCCATTCCTCAAAGCACGTTTATAAGTCACGATAACAATACAAACTTTTATACTGGTGCAGATACGTGATATAATTTCACTGTAAAATATTATGCACAGCCATGTATTCCAGACACCCCTATATTGTCTAGTTATATAACAAAGATAAACTGAAATGCCGACGGTCAGTATACTCTTGCTACGATACCTGCTTTTGACATCACAACAACGTCATCTACTGTCGCAGGAAGACCTGAAACGATTGGTACTGATCTTACTGATACGGCTTATCATATTCCATGAACACATAATATTTGATGAACTTTTCAAAAGCATATATCGTTTGATAGTGGAATACTTTTATGAATTAAAGAACCATCTATAAGTAGTAATCCGCCGTATAGTGCGCTCGCTCAATCGTATTCTTATACTAGTTGATCGCCTAGATATTCATGATTTATTCTGGTAGATTGAGATTATGGTGTGGCGACTTCTGGTACATCAAATCAACGATGAATAAATCCTGATACAATTTCTGTGAGGATATCTTTTACTGGTGTGGATAAAAATAATTATGCAGACGCTGGTGTATTTTGTGATTTCACCATTACTTGAGATACAAACCTATGACTTAGTGGAATATGATATTCGTGGAACATGAACAGGCTTTGATATAGTATAAATGTTTCTAGCACCACCATCAGAACATTGGCCAAACAAAAATGTTTATCCGAATTTGCTTATATTACTACGACTTGAGATCTAGATCTTAAAAGAGAAACGGTAGCTAATATATCTTGGAACGCCCGAGACTATGCTAATAGTATGCTTATAACCCAATCAGGCAATGATGTAACCTATGCTTGAGCAAATCAAATTGCTGGTACCACAGGATATTTGTTTAACTCATATTCATGAAATCCTGTCTTATCTATGGCTACAGACAATACATTGTTGGGTTGATCTCTGGTTTATAATATACCTGTGACTAATTCAAGTTTAAGATTTACGGGCACAGATGTCTATGCGGGTATTAACTCTGGAACTTTCTTAATTATTGTAAGTGGATATGAGTCTAGTATTACAAGGTCTGACAATCGAAGAAATAGTTGAACTCCAGATCATTCTTTTGTATTTAGTGGTAATGATGTTAGTAAATTTCCTTTCAGAGCATCTAGTAATGATAGAGATGACTATACATGATTTATAAACTTTGCTGGATTGTCTGCTACTACAGGTATGTACTTTACTGTTTCATTGAAGGCTACTGACTTTGTAGGAAACTCTACTACTCAAAATTATAGTTTCAAGACTCCTACTTGGCCAAATGCTCCGCATGGATCTCCTGCGACCATTTCTGCTCAAACCAAAACTCCAATAACTCAAATAAATTTGATTAGTAATATTACAGAAGATTCAACAGCTGATGGATGATGATCTTATGATTATACAACATATTATCCAAGTTCTAGTGGATTGATTGCTGATTTCTCATATATGAGCTGATGATCTTATCTAACTGCTGATGTAAATATTCAAATCACCGTATGATCAGTTTTGTTGACATGACTTATCTTTCATTATAGTGGTGCTAATTCTTATGTAGATGGTACTCCTTATGTAAGTAGTGGTTGACAAGCAATGACGGGCTATACCGCTACTACCTTTAGTTTCCAGGTGCTTGCTACTAACGTTTATGGCATTACATGAGTGCTTACCTACAATATCAACGTACAGCCTAGTTGTACAGAATCGGCGTGATGTACAGATCCTGTTTATATATTCCGATGAACAAATTTATCTGAGGCTATGGCCCAAGAAACTGCCGCAAGACTTAGTGGCGATCTTCTGGCTTCTCATCGATATCCTCACTGGTTCGCACAGATTAAACAGTCAGGTCCAAACTTTTACTTCAGTGGTAACGGATCTACTGAGATATTGTATTGTGCTAACACAGGAAATAGTTTATTGATAAATTACTGATGATATAATGGTCCTCAAAATTGATCACCAATGAATTATCCATCGGCAACTGATTTTACAGGTGATACACTTACTATCTCTGGTTGAACTGTTCTTCAGTTTGGTGTGTATACTGCTACAGTAACTGCAGACTATGTAACTGTTCCAGATAATTGACAGGATAAAATGACTATCTATATAAATAGGCCTTTGACGGGTAGGGTATTCTATTCTGTGTGTGAATTCACGGGATGAATAACTCTTGATCCTTTCGGATGCTACGTAACGGGTGATATCAATTGGACTAAATTAACGGTCTCAGATACCTTTACTATTACTGGGTGGGTAGAATGATGATGGTTAACGTGAAATCGAGCTGGATATGTGACAGGATGATCTATCAATAATTGAGATCAGTTTAGTTTTTGGTCTACGGGTACGGTGTATGCTGGATGATGATATAGAACCTATACCAAAACTTTATCGGGTGATGTTCAAGAAAATATCAATACCTCAGGAAATGTTACCTTTGCTGTAGAAAACAGAACTGGTGCCACAACAAACTTTGGCTATGAAATATATCGGATAGATAATGCTGGTCCACAAGTAACGTGAGCTACCTCTATTGATGTTCAAAATAGAAGTATGATCCTGACCTTGACCGGTTCTAATACCTGACAACTAGCGAATAGCCAAACTTCAAACCTAACATGAGATGATGAATATAAGATCACTTCATTTAGCGGTGTTACCGTACCTCAATTATATGAGACTACTTATGGCTCTACTATACATACATGAGGTCGATACATAAATGGTGGTGATAATATCTATAAGATGATCCACACTATGACATTCGCGGATAATCGAACTGGTGATATTTGTATACAAGATAGAGCTGGTAATGAATCTTGTATTTATGTAGAGGTATCAGGAATATGAAATAAAGTACCGATGACGATTACTGTCAGACCAGCATTCCGTCCTGACCCTGCTAGTAATACCACATGATATAGTATTATAGATTGAGATTTCTGGTTCCGAATCAATAGTGGTGGTCAATGGATATCGAGATATAATTCAAGTGCCTGAACAGATCCTAAGGTTACCACAAGTAAATATGGTACGGGAGAAGTTTCTATCTTAACGCCTGATAGTGGTACTGTATACTTGGTTGTATTCAAATGATCATGAACCTTATCTGCTGGATTTACTGGTGTACGAAATAGTAGTATTACCGAATTCAACTTCTTTACTTGAGCCTTTGCGGATAACTTTAGTAATGACTTTGTATATGAGTTCTACAATACTGGTACGTTAATGTCGGAATATTATCTTAAGGTGTGAGATGTTATGTCGTATGATGTTTACACTTATGACTATGTTGGAACGGAAGATTTCTCAGCCATCCTTGACTATCTTACTATGTGAATACCAAATCATCCACATCGATATGACTTTGATTTAAATAATGTAATATCATCTATGGAACAATCAATGGTATTGCAAGCACGAAATCAGCATGGATATATTTCATGGTTAGAGAGTGGAAGTATACTACCAATGACAGGTTTTGTTACCTTCTAGTCCAATCAAGTTACTATAATCTTTATTATATATTAAAATAAAAAATGAAAAACTTGTGAAAAATTCTTCTCTCTGCTTCATTGTTACTTTTATGAATTTCTACTACCTTTGCTGGAAAGATTTGGCTAGAACCGAGTGGATGACAGTTTATCTCCGAATGTCCTTTTGAGGTGAACATCATGGCGGATACTGAGTGAGTAGAATCAAATACTATAGGAGTGTCCTTTTATATAGACGATACTATTTTTGCTCTCAACGAACTAAATACAGCTTGAGCTATGTTTCCTGCATATACATCTTTTGTTAGAGGTAGCGCTTGGCATGGTGACAAAAAATGAGCAGCAACCATATCTGTCATGGGTACTACAGCACAGAAGGCTTGATTTGCCTGAAAGTGAAAATTCGCTACTCTAAAAGTACTTCCCTTGTTATGAGCAAAATCTCTAGATATTCAATTTTATGCTATACCAGGGTTTTCGGCTGATGATAGTAATATAAATTATACTTCATGAGATAGAATATTAGATGCGCTTACAGAAGCTATTGGCGGTAGTTATACTTTTGTAGATGGAGATTGTCCAAATTATGAAGCACCGGTACCTATACCAGAAGATGGACAGGTGATGTTGAGAACAAACGATAAGGGCATATTCTTCCCTCATCAGATGCCGTTTTTCCCTAGGATGGCAAAATTATTCATCAACAATATCAACTATATAATTATAATAGTCTTAGCTGTGTTTATATTGTTTGTGTTGCTTAGAAAAAAGAAAGATGATAAAAAGACAAAAATTAAAAAATAATTTGTAAAATATGCATATATCTATATTATTTTCATGTTTTGATTACGATATGTGTTTTATCTATAGTTTTGCATGAGTCAAAAACAGATAATTATTTATATTGCCTGTGTAATGTTTGGTGTCTTTTTTATACCTATATATTTTTGACATAGTGCAAATATATCTATATCTCCTAGTAGTCAGCAAAACTTACAATGTTGATCTGGTTATGATTTTGACATACTTCTAAGTACGAGCTGAGAAAATGTCGTAGCATCTGATATTAAATTTTTTCTTCAATGATTCTCTCTGTCGGGCATAACTACCTTAACGTGATTCAATCATATTAATTATCTTGGTACGGGCGTCAGTAGAAAATGAACAAATATAGGTAGAACATATTACTATCTCAACATGTACCAAAGTTCTTTTGCAAACTTTCTTACTGGTAATAATATCCCCATAGCGAGAATAACAGTTGCCCCAACTCTTGGTAATGCAAATGGTTCTATTGTATTCTATGATCTTTCGGCGAATGATGAGGATTCTAATATAGCGGTATGAATAGAACACTGAACACAGTGATTTCCCATTAGATATACTGATTTTTTATCTAGTGCTACCAATGGCGGCTATACCTTTTCTGGATGTGTGACTATTAGTACTTGATGTACTTGACCATGTTGTGGTTGATGATGTGGAAGTCCTGTTTTGAAAAAAGATAATTGTAAACTCCCAAGTACCTTGCCATGAGCAAACGAAGAATGAATAGATTACTCATTCGGTTATTACGATCAAACTTGTGAGGCTGGAACCTGACATGAGATGATAAAATCGTGCCCTGTTGAAAGCACAAATTTTTCCCAAGAGATGACAGATGCTTTCCAATTCTCTTATGGATTAGACATCACTACTATGTGTCCTATAGAAAAGGCGAGATTAAATGGATATATTCTTAGAAAAGAATTGGCCAAAATGATGACCAATTTTACTATCAGAGTGATGTGAATCTATCCTAATCTTAACAAAACTTGATGTGACATATATGATGATATATCTTATGAAACTAGAGAAACAAAGTTTTATATTAAAACCATCTGTCAGCTTGATATGATGTGATTAAATGAAGGTGGAATCGTTCCAAAAAGATCTTTTGATCCAAATCAATATGTAGATAGGGCCCAATTCGGAACTATCTTGTCGAGGTTAGTTTTTGGATGAAAGTATAATGTCACCGGTAACGTTATTGATAATCCAAATAAAGACTACCGATTCAGAGATCATTTAAATGCATTGAAGCTCTATGGTATCATGAATAACATTTCTGATCCTTATATGTTGGAACTTAGATGATATGCGTTTATCATGCTCCAGAGAATATATGATTGATGACTTGTAGAAAAATATCGTCTTTTCGCTTCAGCAAAAAACGGAAGTAATATATTACTAAATAACTAATAAGAAAACATCATTATCTTATAATTTATTGTTTGATAAATATTAACTGTGGGATAAATGGTTCTTTCATGACCTGTTTGAATCCCATTTTTTCTACTATATCAATAAATTCTTTCCCGCCGTACTTTCTATTACTTTCTAAGTGACTAGAAAAATCTTCTATATATTCACATGATTCAGATACTACTAATACACCACCACCTTTCAATGTTTGACTAAACAGCTCCAATAGCTTTATTGGATTGACTACATGTTCTATTACTTCAGTTGAAATGATACAATCATAACTTTCTTCGTCTATTGGTTTTTGTGCCATATCAATCATGGGTATTTCTATATTCCTCTTTTCAAATCTCCATTTGGCAAAGTCACTTAATTTGCCTGGTAAGTCAGCATAGTCGATATCATAGCCTAATTTCTTAAATAGAATGCATAATGTTCCTGCTCCTGCACCATAATCTATAATCTTCTTAACTTTCAGTTTTTTCAACTTTTCTGTTAAGATAAAATAAGAATAAAGTGTCTGAATGATATGATTGGCTGCCATCAGCTCGAAAACATATGCATCTGTTTTGCTATAAAAATTATTTATTTCTTCTTCATTTGTGATATCTGGATTGAATTTTTTCCACTCTTCAGCCACAGGGACTTCTACCAGCATCTTTTTGGAAATCTCTTTTTCAGGCAACCTTAGATATTCTTTGAGCTCTTGTAGTGCTGCGTGCTTTGGACTTAGAGACTTTCCCTCTAAGACGATGTTTTTTATCGTCAATGCTCCGTATAACATATATATCTCACTTTCTTTTGTGTCTTTTGAAATGAGTTTTTCTAGCTCCATTTGTGCCTTCTCGCAATTGTCCCTTAGAACTTGATCTTCGATATCTTTTATGTTTTTCACTTGAGTTTTCTCTCTTTTGCTCAAACTAGTCAAATTTTCTATATCATACATATTTGCATAATAATCGTTTTTTGGAATATCAACTGATAAGAAAATATCTCTATTCATCTTATAGAATTTTTAAAATCAGATTTATATTTTTTTTTCTATATCTTTTCTGGATTTAGCTCGTCGAAAAGTTTCTTGGAATATATTCCGATCCCTCTTAATCTCTTATCTTCTCTCGTACTTGTGGTGTATAGTGTGATATGCGGTAGTGGTGTATCAAACTTTTTCTCCACCATCGCATTTAGTTTTTTATAGAATTCATCCATGCCTTTTACATCGGCCATTTGGAGAATTGATTTACGCGTCTCAGATGTTGTCTGTTCCGGATCTATTTCACCGGGATGTATATAGTCTTTTTGTACATAAAAGTACTTATCGTTTAATGTGACTTCCCATGCCATAGATTTGCCTAGTTTATATATTTCATTTAGCTTGTCTTCTCTTGCCTGTTCGTCCAAACCGCTTAAAGATTCTAAAATTTCCTCTCCCGTATCGCTACCAATAACCGTAATGTGGAAATCTTTCTTTTCTCGTAGTCCTAATTTTTCGGCTTCGGCCCTCTTAGTCTCTAGGCTTGGAGCCTTTTCATCGATATCCAAAAGCATCGTAGCTGTCTCTGGATAGAAACTAATATTTGTTATTATGCCCTTCTCTTCCGCCTCTCTATTGTTACTAGAATTCTTCATATGCTTGGTAACTGTATAAAATATCTCTTAACTCTTTTTCTTTTCTGATTTCTTCACGACCTTATCCATAAACAAGACTCCATCTAGATGATCTATTTCATGTTGAATGATCACGGCATTAAATTCCTTGTATTTCTTACTCTGTTTTTTACCTTTGATGTCCATGAATTCCACCGTAATGGCATTATGTCTTCTTACCATACCTGTACAATTCGGTAGTGAAATACATGCTTCTTCTCGGAGAATGGTTTCCTTCGATTTCTCTATAATCTTGGGATTGATCATTATTGTCTCGCCGAGAAATTTGTCTTTGGTTTTCTTCTTGTCTCGTTGACTGGTGGCTATAATCCTAATATTTTCTCCTACCTGAGGAGCAGCTAGTCCCACACCTTTATTCTGATACATAAGTACGAGGAGCTTGTGGCAAAATACTATTAGATCTTGAGTGACTTCTTCCACTTCTTCAGAAATTGTCCTAAGAATAGGATTGTTCATTCCGGTCTGAATGTGCTTGATGGGATACTTCATAATAATTACAAATTACGAATTACAAATTACGAATTATGAATAATGAATGTTTGTGTGAATTCAATATTTTCTGATAATTGAGCAAAAATGTCGAAAAATGTCCAGTATATTTATTCCTTGAAAAACAATGACAAATTACTAATATATTACATTGTAAGTATTCAACCACGTAAGAAACCTCATTACATTTCTGTGGAGAGATGGCAGAGTGGTTGAATGCAGCTGCCTTGAAAGCAGCCGTTCGGGCAACCGGACCGTGGGTTCAAATCCCACTCTCTCCGCCATTTATCACTCTTAACTTGTATGATAAAATTTAATCGTGTAAACTATTTCAAATTTGTTTTATCGTTATGTTTTATTGTGTTCTTCATTTTTGTTATCGCGAACGCAGATCTGTTTGAGAGCAATCAGGAACAATTGGCTATCAATTCAAGCTTTATCCAAGGTGATGATGGAGTTTCTTACGAAATCAATCTGGACAATATCAATATCGATGTAGATACCAATAATAATGGTATCATTGAATATACTGCCCAGGACTGAGATACTTTACTCAAAATTGCGGGCGTTTTCTGAACGACCGTTTCTAGTATTCAAAAAGAAAATAACCTCAAGAAAGATTTTGTAGAACCTGGACAGGTATTGAAAGTTTCTAATCAAGTGGATGGTATCGTATATGCTGTCAAAGAAAAGAGTAATGTTGTTGTCTTTGCTAATAAATACAATCTTAATCTTCAAGATTTGATGACGCTCAACTATGTCCAAGATGAGACAGAAATATTTTCTCCTGGACAAGAAGTATTTATAAACATCACAAAAGATAAAGCATATGAACTTGGGCTTCTTCAAAAACCAGTACCAGTTGTCATTCCAAAATCTACCGTTACCTATAGACCGACTATCAATAAATCTGGAAAAGCAGTTGTCAAAACAGTAAAGAAGTCGACAACCATTGCCTCCGCAAATGATTCGTCAGATGAGGTAGATGTTAAGGGAACAATTATTTCCAAATGGACCTATACTAAAAAAATCAAAAATGGATTTGCTGTAGGATATTGTACATGGTATGCTGCAATCATCAGTCCAAATATATTTCCGTATATAAGCGAAACGGCTCAAGACAGACCATTTGGTGGAGATGCACGTGAATGGTGTGGTAATGCCAAAAAGGCTTGATTGAGGGTCTGATCTAAACCTTCTGTGGGAGCTGTAATAGTATATAGTAGATTGAGATCAAGTGCTGGACACGTAGGAAAGGTTATCAATTACTATCCAGATGATGGAAAGATGATTATCAGAGATATGAATTATTTAGGAAAATTTGTGGTAACTGAACGTCGAGAGGATACCGATAACAGCAAGATTAGTTGTTATATCTATGGTAAATAGACCTTAGAACTTAGAATCCTTTTGTTGTTTAATCTATCCATTGAAAATACGTCATATATTTTTATAAGAGGTCTACTGTGTTATATACAGTAGATTTCTTTTTTATTCCCTATGTGTACTATCTATGAGTTATTTTCATCAAAAGAGACTCTATTCTCCAAGTTTCAATAAGCCATCATATGTTTCTTCGTCATGATATAAATACGCTCAAACAAATAAGAAAAAGAAAGCAATCTTTTGGCTGCTTGCCTTGTTTCTTTTCTTTGTTGTGGTATTCGGATTTTGGTTTACCAAAAACATATTGATTGATCTTCCTGATGTAAGTAAGGTCAAAGATATGATATTTAGTGAGGCGACACTTATCGAAGATAGAAATGGAGAGGTGCTTTATAAACTATTCGAAGAAAATAGAGAATATGTTTGATATACTGGTATTTCTCTCAATATGGTCAATGCTATCGTAGCGCTTGAAGATCAGCGTTATCGAGAACATAATGGTTTAGATACTATGGGAATGATTAGAGCTGCAGTTAGTGCCGTTCTCAATCCTGGCTCAAGAATACAATGAGCATCTACTATTCCTCAACAATTAGTGAGAAATCTTCTTTTGACCAAAGATAGAAAGATTACGAGAAAAATCAAAGAAATCCTTCTGACAAGTAAACTTAGTGGTGTTTTAGAAAAGATGATTCGTAAGGAAAATGGCAATCTTTCTCCTGCTAAACTCCGCAAAGAAATGAAAGATAGAACACTTGAATTATATCTCAACTATATATCGTTTGGAAATAACGCGTTTGGTATAGAGGCTGCCTCCAAGGCCTACTTTGATAAATCTGCTAAAGACCTGACTGTGTTAGAGTCATCTATCTTAGCGTCTATCCCTAAGGGTCCTTCAATGTATAATCCTTATAAAAATAGAGATTTGGTGGTGGGAGAATTTACTATCAAAGACAGATCTGGTAATCCTGTAATGTTTTCTGGAGATGCTCAAAAGGTAGTGACGGAAAAGTTTACCCAAATCCTTCAAAATGCTGATTTATCTAACAAGAAAAGTAATAATGCTGTAGTAAAATTTATCGGAGGTATATGATCGTTTAGTGTAAATGTCTCCTGAACAAATCTTGATGTAAAATATATCAATGGAAGAAAGGACTTAGCATTGAATAGAATGTACGAAGATTGATATATTACTGCTCAAGAACTTAAAGATGCTATCATCCAAGGTATTACTGTCGAGTTTCGTAAAAATACTTTTCCTATCAAGGCTCCTCATTTTGTCCAATGGATTATTGAAGAACTTGAAAAAACCTATGGAACAGGCACATTAACCAAAGGATGATTTGTCGTCAAAACCACTCTCGATATCAAGATTCAGCAAGTTGTTGAAGAGGCTATTCTTACCAACAATGCAGTGCTTCAAGACAATGGCGCCAACAATAGTTCTATGATATATTTAGATACCAAAAATGGTGATGTACTTGCCTATGTAGGATCTATCGATTATTTTAATACTACCATCAAATGACAAAATGATATGGTGAGAAGGCCTAGACAAACTGGTTCTTCTATCAAACCATTGATTTACGCTCTAGCTTTGGAAAAACTTCCTTTGACTATGGATACTCCGATCTACGATATTCCATTTAAGATTTGAGCTGACCAACCAAATAATGCTGATAATAAATTTGAAGGAATGCTACCACTCAAATGGGCACTTGGTCATAGTAGAAATATTCCAGCTGCGAAAGTTATTACTGCACTTGGTGGCGAGGTAGTAGCAAAACCATTTCTTCAAAAACTTGGACTTAGCTGAATTTCAAATAATGTAGAGTACTGATATCCATTAGCCCTATGAGCAGCTGAAGTGACTATGCTTGAATTTGCTAATGCATATTCACACCTAAGTAATCCTACTCCAGCGGTTATCGATCCTATCTTGGAAATTAGATCAAGAGACGGATCCATCCTTTACCAAAAGACATGACAGAAGTTACAAGATGAAGTAATCAAACCTGGAATCGTCTCTCTTCTTTGGAAAATATTATCTGATACTGCAAATAGAATACCAGGTTGGGAAAATAAATTCAATGTTTCTGGACTCAAATATGCTCTCAAAACGTGAACATCCAATGCAAAAACCGATAGAGGAAACCGTGCAAGAGACTGATGGTTAGCTGCCTATACACCAAGTAAGGTTATGCTTTTCCGAGCAGGTAATGCTGATGGAACTCCTATGAATACCAATGCATTTGGATGAACCATTCATGCTGCTCCTGTCAAAAAAATATTCTCTTGGCTCATGAAAAATAATTATATCACCAATGAAAATATTCCTGAAGTAGATTTAATGAGCGTATCTATCAATAAAATATCTGGAAAGGCTGCTGGTCCTGGTACGCCTAGCGATCTCGTAGTAAGTACAGTAAAATATAAAAACTCTCCAGGATTGTCTGAAGATGAATGAGCTACTGCTATGACTTTTGATGGTATGTGTAATGGTATGGTTAGTCCGTTTACTGCGCCTGGTGATGTAAAAAATTGATATCTTATAACTCCAACTACCTTTATGCCAAATGGTATGGATCTTACAGAAATTACTCAACGATGGAAAGATTCTACCGCATTCAAATCATGAGGAACCGTTTCAACTTGATGAGCATTTTCTAGTGGGAAAGTCACTTATACTTTCAGTAATATCTTTGTTCAGGCTCCAGTACAAATGTGTCCAGGAAGAGATGAAAGACCCGATCTCAATATTAGAGTTTCACTTAATGTCGCAAATGATATCTCCTCCAATTTCAGTCTTTCCTACACCATCAATGGTCCAAAAAATATTAGAAGGGTATTGGTGCTTCTTGATAAACAACAGGTCTGAAGTTTTGAATATCCACAATGAGATACAAAAAACATTACCGATACCAAACAAGTTACCATCACTGGAACCGGGTTTAAAAATGGAACATATACTTTGGAATTGGTGGCGTTTGATTTTGCTGGATTCTCTAATAAAGCAAACTCACAAGTTTCATTAACACTTGGTAGTACTCCTACTCCAGCTCCAACAGATACTGTTGCACCAGTCATTATGACTACTGGAATCAAAATAATTAAAAATTGATCTGGCACTTATGACGTTACTCTTCCTCTTGATGAAGCATCTGGACTTGCACGGGGGAAAATTACAAGAAACGGAGAAATGCTTTATGAATATAAAGGTGGAAACACTGCTAAATTCACCATAGACGTTCTTGGTCCTGTAGTCGTTAGTGCACAAGATACTTTGAAAAATACCCTCAATCAGACTATAGATCTTACTAGCTATTTCTCTCAATAATATATAACCTGATATAATTTCTAGAAAAAAAGAGGGCAGTGTCCCTCTTTTCTATTATATGAACATTTATTATTTTCTTTAATTCTTGACCAATATATTTGCAACCAGACCAAACTTGTTTGAAAGACCACAATGGGCTAGCATCAAATAATGTTTGAATACTCTAATTGAAAAATCAATATCCTTAACCTTACTTTTTTCCGCAAGTAATTTTCTAATGCCTGCTTCATTTTTGCAGAAGCTGTTGTACCAACATTCTAGCGTCTTTGGATATGAATATTCTGGTAAATCGTTTCTGTCGACCTTCTTAAAATATCTTCTAAATATTCTAAGATTCTTTTTGACTTCAGGGGTTGCACCACCAGGGAATATATACTTTAGTAAGAAAGGATCGCTCTTATAAAACATCTCTCTATGGAATATCGAATGAATTAATGCTGAACCATTTTTGTTTAGCACTCCAGCTATAGTTTTATATAGATGATCATAATCTCTAATGTGTTCCATAACGCCTATGCTAATTACATGGTCATACTTACCTTTTACATTATGGATATCTTCAATTTCTACACTTACCAATTTTTCAAGTCCTCTCCTTTTGCTTTCCTCTTTTATATATCTAGCTTGAGCAGTTGATAGTGTCAACCCTTTACATTTTATACCATAATTTTCAGCCATGAAAAACATACATCCTCACCAGCCACATCCTAGATCGATTAATATTTTGTCTGTAGATTTTTTGCTGATTCCTAACCTCTTGGCATAGAAACTAAGTTTATTGATTTGTGATTCCTCTAGAGTTTTTGTATTCTTATCCCGTTTACCACAACTGTATTGTATGTATTTTGAATTAAGCCAGAAGAGATAAAATTTGTTTGCATCTTTTTCATCATCAAACCAATCACTTAAACTATAATGCGCATTTATATTTTCTGATCTATTGCCTTTTTCAAAAAATTTCCAGCTGAATTTTGCTCTTAGTATTGCAATGATATCACCAATGCGTTGGCTAAACAAAAGCTTTCTATCATAAGAAAGTCTGACAAAGATAAACAAGAAATATTTATATAGCTTATCGTCTACATCTATTAATCCTTCACAATAAGATTCACCCAATCCCAACGATCCCTCAACGAAAATTCTTTTCAATACCTCGTTTGAATTGCTAATCTTGACTTTAATAATCTTCTTACCTTCGCCCATTATCAAGTACCTTTTTTTGTCTAGATAAATTTCAAAAGAATGTTCTTTATATCTTTTCACATAGGTAGATACCATCCTTATAAAAATTTTTTCAAACTTGTCTGAATGCATAATCAATAGGAAATATATAAATCTGTATAGGGTATACTGATTTCGAAATAAAATTTAATGGCATTTTTACTTTTTTTACAAGAAAAATTGTTCGTATAAATGTATTTTTTATTGTAATATTTCTGATGCAAAACTTCCATTAAGAATCACAAGTGGTATTGTAGAGACGATACTTCCCGTATCACATCTTACTCCATCGGCACTCATTCCATTCAATCAACATTGTCGAGTGAATACATTTTGTAGATTGATGAAATTGTTGTATGTATTGCCAAACATACTTTCTATTTGATTGATCCTTTCTGTAGTTGCTTCAAGTGGTGTGTTGAGTGTGGTTACTTTTCCTTGAAGATGTAACTTGTGATTAAATCCTGATGTTCCTCAAATGATCAATCCATTGATGATGAAGTTTCCTCTCAAATATAGTCATGAGCTTATTATGTTTGTGTTACTAGGATATCCTTGATCGTCAAATGTTTGCCATGTGAATGTTTCTGGTAAATATAATAATCATTTGTCTACAAAAAGATCAATGGATGGAGAACTTTCCTGCATCCCGCCTTGCAATGTCACATTTCCGCTTTTTACGATAATTGTTTTGTTTTCATAATCCGTTGTCTGGTCTAGGTCAATCGTGATAGATCTGTTTTCGTAACAAAGTATTTTTTCGTCTGTTGATATATCCAGATTTTTCTTTTTTCCTTGGCATAGTTCCTGAGCTTTTTGTTTTGCAAAATTTATTAAAGTAGATGAATTGATATTACTTCCATTGTAGATTACCGTTTTATTTTGAAGGTTTCCTAAGAGTGAAAGTCTTTCGTCAGCATCGATTGATTTTGATAATCCTACGCTTCACTGAATGATAAGATTTCGCATCATCTCCATCTCGTTATTTCAACTTTGGATACTTGTCGCTCGATCTCAATTACGGGAAACTATTTTATCTCATGAATAGATAAATCCGCTATTAATAGATCCTCAATCATTTAAAAAAGTTATCAGTTCCTCGTGACCAACCAGTTTTCCTCCTATGTATCCTATTCCTCCATTACTATCATAGATGTATCCGATGAGTACTTTATTGTCAAAATATTGTAAACTTTTTGCAAATCCTGGAACAATTTTATTGTTACGATATTCCAATTTCGTTCATGCTACAATATAAGAGTCTCTTCCTCATCGCGTATATTTTATAGATCAAAATACGCTGTACGGATTTTCGTCACATGTTGTGTAAAGTCATCATGATATTTGAAGGCTATCATAAGAATCATTTTGTTGCTGTAATAGTGTGAGCGTATAGCTATCTAATGGTCGAATTCTTTTCCCTCTTTGCGAATTAAAATATAATCCTCTAATGAGTTTGCTACATGTTTGTGTCTGACCATTGAGACCAATTGTCATGCCTGTTGTTGATTTGGATGCTAATCGAAAAATACTTCATAGAAAATTATTTCCTGGTGCTGTAAAATGAACAAGAGAAAATTTATTTTCAAATGATTGAATATTGAGATCGGGAAATTTCAGCACGATATTGGCATTTCCTATCGCATACAGTGCTCATACTATAATACCCAAAGTGATGAGAATTTTTTTGTTCATGATTTCTTGAAAACATAAAATCATATTTCAGTTGTGTCTTAATTATACTCATAAAGCTACTTTTGTCAAAAAATCGTCGATCAGAATTTTACCATATTTTCGTACAATGATTAGACAAGAAGTAGACAAAAATTCTGACTGACTTTTTACGTTTTTCTAGTTTCTCCATCAGAACTTAGAAAATCTGAATTGACTCTTTTTTGGAAATCTTTTTGCGCATGGTACGTTTTGGTGAGTTTGGAAGCTTCTTAACTACTCTAAAAATACAGTAAAAAAACCCTAAAAAGCCTTGCAATGACTACAAGAATTACTATAAAAGACCCTGCACACTTTTTTTTACATTAAAAAAAGCGTGTTTATGATGTAGGTATTTAACAATAGTATGATATATTACGTTTATTATAAAAACAATAAATCTTTTTAAATGCTAAAAATGGATGCCTTGGGTAAAAAGGTGGATGAAGGACGTGATTGGCTGCGAAAAGCTTCGGCGAGGTGCCAGTACCCGCTTGTAACCGGAGATTTCCTAATGGGGCAACCTATCCCGTATACCGGGATGTCGTAAAGACCACAACCGTGTGAAGTGAAATATCTCAGTAGCACGAGGAAAAGAAATCGTAATGAGATTCCCTTAGTAGTGACGAGCGAACAGGGAAGAGCCTAAACCTTTATAGTGTAAGCTGCTAGGCGTTGCTATAAGAGGGGTTGTAGGGCTACTTTGAATTTTCTAGCAAAAATTCTAGGATATAATGTTTTATTAGAAGAAGTTTCTGGAAAGGAACACCATAGAGGGTTATAGTCCCGTATTTGAAAGTAAAACATATCCTTAGTAGTTCCTGAGTAATGTCGAACACGAGAAATTCGGCATGAATCCGCCCAGACCACTGGGTAAGGCTAAATACCTTTTTACACCGATAGCGCATAGTACCGTGAGGGAACGGTGAAAAGAACCCCAGGAAGGGGAGTGAAATAGATCCTGAAATTTTTAGCATACAAGGGAGTGGGAGCTCGCAAGAGTGACCGCGTACCTATTGACGAATGGGTCAGCGAGTTAATAGTAGTAGCAAGGCTAAGGCAGTTATAGCCGGAGCCGTAGGGAAACCAAGTCTGAATAGGGCGACTAGTTGCTATTATTACACCCGAAGCGTGACGAGCTACACATGGGCAGGTTGAAAGCATGGGAAACCATGCTGGAGGACCGAACGGGTTGGTGCTGCAAAACCTTCCGATGACTTGTGTGTAGGAGTGAAAAGCTTATCGAGTTACGTGATAGCTGGTTCTCTCCGAAATGTATTTAGGTACAGCCAGCAATGAAGATCTCATAGAGGTAGAGCTCTTATAAGGCTAGGGGTGTCGAAAGGCATTACCAAACCTTGTTAAACTTCGAATGCTATGAGGAATATTGCTGAGTGAGACTGCGGGGGCTAAGCTTCGTAGTCAAAAGGGTAACAGCCCAGATTTCTAACTAAGGTCCCAAAAGTATAGCTAAGTGGAAAAGGAGGTGCTTTTGCTTAAACATCCAGGAGGTTTGCTTAGAAGCAGCAATCCTTTAAAGAAAGCGTAACAGCTCACTGGACAAGCGAAGGTGCGCCGAAAATGTAAGGGGGCTAAGCTATATACCGAAGTTGAAAGTCAGTCGATTTATCGGCTAGACGGTAGGAGAGTGTTCTTTACGGATTGAAGGTCGGGCGTGAGCTTCGGCTGGACTATAAAGAAGTAAAAATGCTGACATAAGTAACGACGCAAGGCGAAAATCCTTGCTGCCGAAATCCTAAGGATTCCTACGCAACGTTCATCGTCGTAGGGTTAGGCGAGACCTAAGGCTCACCCGGAAACGGGGTGTCGATGGATAGCTGGTTAATATTCCAGCCCTTATATATGCAGTGATGTGGTGACGCATTGGGATGTGTGAGAGCCCCATAAGAATTGGGGTCGAGAGAACAAGATCTCCAAGCAATTGGAGAGGTAAGAGTAGGCAAATCCGCTCTTATTCTCGAGTTTGATCGGAAAAGATGTCTTCGGACTGAATGATTCTCATAGTTCTGGTGCCTAGAAAAACCGCTAAACTTATGTATGTATAACTCGTACTCAGATCAGACACATGTAGGATAGTAGAGAATACTAAGGCAATCGAGACAACTAATGATTAAGGAACTTGGCAAATTAGCGGGCGTAAGTTAGCAATAAGCCCTGCCCATAGCAATATGGGCCGCAGCGAATGACGTGGGGGGGACTGTTTATCAAAAACACAGCTTCCTGCTAACTCGAAAGAGGATGTATAGGAAGTGATGCCTGTCCAATGCCAGAATGTTATGCTCTCTTGTGCAAGCTCGAGGGTTAAGCACTGGTGAATGACGGCCGTAACTATGACGGTCCTAAGGTAGCGAAATACCTTGTCGGGTAAGTTCCGACGCGCATGAATGGCACAACCATCTCCACACTGTCTTAATCTTAGACTCGGTGAAATTACATTCCCGGTAAAAATGCCGGGTAGTTGCAGTTAGACGGAAAGACCCTGTGAAGCTTTACTGTAAATTGATATTGGGTTGTAGTATGTGTTGCTCAGCATAAGTGGGAGACTTTGAGGTCTGGACTTTGGTCCGGGTGGAGTCACCAATGAGATACCACTCAACGCATATAGCATCTCTAATCTCGTAAAAACGGGAAACAGTGTCAGTTGGTCAGTTTACCTGGGGCGGGTGCCTCCTAAAAAGTAACGGAGGCGTACAAAGGTTTGCTTGCTACGGATGGAAACCGTGGTGGACGTATATTAGCAAAAGCAAGCTTAACTGTGAGACTAACAGGTCGAACAGATACGAAAGTAGGTTAAAGTGATCCGGATCTTCCATGTGGAAGGGGATCCGCTCAACGGATAAAAGTTACTCCGGGGATAACAGGCTAATGGAGCCTAAGCGTTCATAGCGACGGCTCCGTTTGGCACCTCGATGTCGACTCGTCGCATCCTGGGGCTGTAGAAGGTCCCAAGGGTTAGGCTGTTCGCCTATTAAAGCGGGACGCGAGTTGGGTTCAGAACGTCGTGAGACAGTTCGGTCCCTATCTACTGTAACCGTAAGCAATTTGAGAAACGCTGTCCCTAGTACGAGAGGACCGGGATGGACTAGCCTCTAGTTAACCAGTTGTCACATCAGTGGCACAGCTGGATAGCCACGCTGGGAAAAGGTAACCACTGAAAGCATCTAAGTGGGAAACTTGTTTCAAGATAAGATTGCTCTCTCTTCGGAGGTAAGATCCCCAGTAGACTACTGGGTTGATAGGTGTCGTGTGTACGTTCAGTAATGGATTGAGCATAGACATACTAATAGATCGAGCGAGATTTATTGTTTTTTCAAACGTAATATAATATGCTATTGCACTAAATGACCGCTTCATTATAGTGAGTTTTTTCATTTACTCTAACGGTGGTGCTGACGCGGCTTGGGGAAATACCTGTTCCCATTCCGAACACAGAAGTTAAGTCCTTGCCGGTCGATGATACTTGTACTGTCAGTACTGGGAAAGTAGATTAGCGCCACCATTACAGTAGATGAATAGATCAAATTGTAATAAGCAAGTGTGTTGATAGGTGTGAGTTGTTAAAATAAACTCTTCAAACCCCTATATCCCCTCACTAATATCAATGTTTAGCTTATCGATCGATTCAACTAGTCTGTGTGATCATTAATAGTATTAAAAAGAGATAAAGCATGGTTTTTTTTGAAGAGTTTGACCCTGGCTCAGGATGAACGCTAGCGGAACGCCTAACACATGCAAGTCGAACGAGTTTTGTTTGGTAGCAATACTAGATAAAATTAGTGGCAAACGAGCGAGTAACGCGTACTTAATCTGCCCAAAAGTTGAGAACAACTATAGAGATGTAGCTAATTCTCAATATGCTCACGATGGTGAAATTCCAATGTGAGGAAAGATTTATCGCTTTTGGAGGAGGGTGCGTCCTATCATGGTAGTTGGTAAGGTAATGGCTTACCAAGCCTTTAACGGGTAGC